>TBL_comb47_HYPODRAFT_10000067_pt1 | contig 126315 bp, 160 predicted proteins | sample TroBogypolimnion_40_FD_10682 | JGI IMG/M metagenome (IMG submission 10682)
TCGTAATCATTTTAATTTTTGTGCTCATATCTATTTACACCAAATTGTAAAATTTTTCTAAGAAAAGTCAAACTATTTTTAATATTTCTTAAAAATCTTAGATTTAGGGGTTACAGTTGATAACCCTCAAAATCAATAATCCTTAATTTCTGTTTTAGTTTTTCCAATTCTTCTGAAAATATCATAGCATAGAACATAATGAATCCTTTTCGGAACCCTCCTTCTACTAAGTAAGGGTCATATTCAAATTCTATTTCCTTCCCATCATAAAAAACTGCTTTATCCCAAACAACATCACTTTGAAATTTCTCATAGTACACACTTACATGTGCGCCATACAGGGGCTTGTTAAAAACGACCCAATATCTTTTAGTGAGAAACCAATTATAGTAATTTATAAAATCCAAATAAGCAGAAAATTCTCCGTCTCCATAATATTTTACAATTATATCCTCATCATTATATGTCAAGCAATGATAATACGTATCTTCCTTTAAATCTTCTTCTTCAATGTAGCTCATTTTAAGGTCTTTCTACGAACTTTAAATTCTTCCTTAGTGATGATTTCACCATCATCTAAAATAATCATGGAATCATCGGTGGATTTTAAAAATGTCTTGGATGATCCTTTAAAGGGATAATATTCTTTATACCATCTACCATCATCATATAACGATAATTTATATCTATTAATTATCCCATTGGATCTATCAAGATCTAATCTTTCGGATTCACAATTTAGTTTATGAAGTTCTACATCATTGGAGACTTCTCCCTTGGCAATCAATTTATATTCATTCTTAATTTTAGCTAAATATTCCAACTTTGGCCGTAAAGAGTTCATCGGACCACCCGAATCAAATCCAATATACCCAATATAGCGATTATTCAGAATATAGTATTCGGGAATAATATGGGGCTTATTTGTCTTAACTTTAAATAGATAGTAGAACATGCCACGATTATATGTTGGTTTTAATTGTTAATGGAGTTTCTTTTGCAAGCTTATCGTCTTTTAACCAAAATACTTGCCCATTTCTGGGTGTTTTATATTTTTGAAATTCGTCCAAAGACCATTCCAGCTTATACATTAAGTATAACTTAATCCATTCTCCATGTCCAACAATAATGGTATTGTCCATCACGGTATGATTATCATACCATAAATCGAACATTATAACTCTTTGAAATGTATCAAAAAAAGATTCCCCATTTTGAGGCTGAAAGAAAAAATCAAAATGATCTTCTGTTTTTTCTCCAGAATTAACAATGTCTCTGAGTTGGCCCCATTTTCTTTCAATTAATAGGGGCATCATAGTTTCTTTTATTATGATGTCTCCCCAACTATTCTTTTTTATAGCATTTTTTATTAGTTTTTCTGTTACTCTGGTTCTTAAATAAGGACTATAAAATATTTCGTAATTAGCAGTAAAATGTCCAAGCAGATTCACTATCTGAATTCCTGCATCATATGCTTGTACTTTACCGTCGTCTGTAATTGGAACATCGGAATCAGAATATCGGTAGTATGCCGATTTGTCAATATTGCCCAATGACGTGCCGTGCCTAACTAAAAATATATTCTTCATTTAAAGTAATTCGTAATGGCAACTAATTGTTTCATTGCCTTCTGTTTATCTTCCAATGTGTCAAATCTACGACTTGCCGTTTCTTCTCCCACAATAGATTCTACTAATGCCATTACTTGCCTCTCCTTCTCATTCATTTTAGGAAGTTCATCCTCAGTGAACATACATTGGCATACATCTAGGAAACATAAGAATTCATCTTTAATTTCATCAGGTATTTCTATAATCATGATAATAATTTGCACAAAATGAAAAATATTGTGCGGATTTGTTAAATAAAGATATGAGCGAAGAAGACATTTTAAATAAAATAAAAGAAATAGAAACCACATTAACCCCAAATAAAGCTCAACGGGCGTTGACTAAAATCGGAAAACGTAGATGTTGCTTTTGCAAAGAAGTTAAAGATCTTGCATGTTTTGGCCTCCATAGTGGAACTTGTAGAAGACGTAGCTGTAAAATCTGCGAAAGCGTAAACGCTAAGGAAAAATGGCATAAAAAAAGAAAAAATCAATCATTAGAAGAAGCTATAGCTTATAAATTTTATCAAGCAAAATATAGAAGTAAAGTAAAGAATAGAGAATTTGAATTATTAGTAAATGATGTGGTTAAACAGTGGGAAAAACAAAACGGTAAATGTTACTATACTGGATTAGATATGACTATAGCTCCTAATAATTGGAATCATTTTTCCATAGATAGAATCAATTCCTTAGAAGGTTATACTACTGATAACATTGTACTATGTACACATATCGTGAATTTAATGAAAAATGATTTACCACATGACATATTTTTAGAATATTGCGCTATGGTAGTAGTACATTGTCATGAAATGGGCAAGTGATACCTGTGAATAAAGGTTGGAGTATGGCCTCCTTGATATGTCCCGCAGGGAGCGGTCATTAAATCTCCAGATTGATCTGCATATTTCTGAATTTTGGGATACCACATCTTATCTTGAATTTTATCTGCCTCAGATTTATGTACAAATATATGATATCCGCCTCTAGTTTCTGACACATCACAAAATCCATTACAAATATTAATACACTCCTGCAATACCGCATCATTTTTTTCGTCAATATCAAAGATAATATATTTTCTGTTTCCCTTGGATTTTTGAATTTCGCTCATTACTTCTTGATGTGGATTGGAATTTTTCCCTCTACACTCAATAACTTTAGCCAATTGGCCAATGCTACGAACCGTAGCCATCCACATATCTCTAGGATTTGGTGATATGTAAAATGCTAAAGACTCTTGTGGAACATTATTACCATCAAATTTATATGCTCCGATTTTACATTCTAATTGAGCAATTTTATCAAATAATCTTTCTTTAGTGCTCACAAATCTTTTTAGTTGGCCTTTGTCACTTTTAATCCATGGGACATCTTGACAATATTTTTTACGCATAAACAAACACCCATAAAAAACTTCATTCTCTGCACACTCTGGTAGCCACTCAATAAATTCCTTGAGTTTAGTTTCATCTGTAATTATTTCATATGTCATGGATGAATTGTAATCTGGTTTTAATTAGGAACAAGTTCAGGATTTTCTACATTATTTCCAATGACTTCCAACGAATCATCATCAAATACAAATAATTTCGTATTTCCCAATGCAAAGTAGCTACGATGATAATGGTTTTCTCCAATATCTTGAGAGGGCTTTTTATTATTTTTATATCTAAAATCTATTACTTGTTGGGTTCCTCTAACTATATCCCCCTCATATATCTTAATCCCATTCTTATCCAATAAACCAGTCCATAATTGGAATATACAACACGATCCAGTAATTCCACTAATATTCAGATTTCCGTCCTCATATAGCCACAATCCTACACATATTCCAGATCCACCACAATAATCCTTAATTTTAGGATTTGGGTACATTAATGTTTTGGTATTCTTATTCCAAATACGCATTTGTATATTACTCATTTAAAATATGCTCTAGTTATTCTGTCTAGTTTTCCTTCTGTGACATACTCTACTACAATAATAGGATTTCCTTTAATCCAAATCTTATTATCAAATTCTATTCCATATCCATATGTATAATTCAATGTTGATAAGTCTCTCGGAGAAAACCCGATAAGATCATCTAAATTTAATTCAGGTTTAATCCAATCAAAAGCAGACATATTAAAAAATGGATTATCATACTTGTCTGTACCATCTTTCATAAATTCTTTCAACCACACATAAGTCGAAGAGGAATTGAGACTAGTATCATATACTGTATATTCCTTTCCAACTTCAAGTAATCTTTTTTCATCTTCCATTGCATTGGTAAACCAAGATAATGTATGTTTAATAAATTTAATTTTTTGCCCTTCTACCGGAAGTCCATGTAGAATCTTATACTTATCAAACATGCTCATATTATTTTGGCGCAAAATATATTTGCGTTGCCCCCTCTGGAATTTCTTCTCTTGTTTTGTGTATATCCACGAAATTGTAAAATTTATGAGTGTCATTAGCCCAACAGAGCCAATCATCATCAATCCAATTATTATATTCCTGATCGTAAAAAAATTCATCCAGTGATATCACCAAATCATCTTTACGAAGTTTCCGATCAATGGATAAATCTGTTTGACTTGATTCTCTCATATTTAGATTCTCCTGCTGCTATTCTGGCCTGATTGTAACTTCGCTGTTTAAAAAAATCAAGAATGAAATAAGTCAATGTTGATACAGCTATAACTGTTAATAGTTTTTTCATAAATCTTGCATACCTCTAATATGAGCACATTCGTTGGCCTCCTGTTGAGCTTTATAATTTGCTAGTTGAACATTCTCCAATACAGCCAGATATTCCGCTCTTGTAAGTTGGTCTATAGTTAATTGAACCCGAAAGATTTCTTCCAATCTTTCATTTGTAACTATAGCTTCTGATTTTTTAACTTTCATAAAAGTGGTAAGTGGTCGGTTAAGTTTATGAATTTACTTTCCTCTGCTGGTCCAATTGCCAATGCGGTTCTTGTGGGGACTCCATCGAATACAGTAGTTCCATTATCAGTGATTAGATGGGACAATAATCCTTGGGTCAAAGCTTTTTCATGTAGTGCTACCAACTCTTCATCGGTTTCTACATATACTACTACTTTCTTAAAAGAATTTCTCAACCAATCATCAATTTCTGGCACATGGGGATCTAATCTTTTGGTGGAAAGTACATATCCAACATCCGCCCCAAATTCATCATAATCTTCAAGTACTAACCCCTCAACTGTCATATCACTGGTTAAAAATGACATGGACGCATGAGCAGCCTGGCTACAATATTTTCCAATAGGACAATCTTCAAATTTTCGTAAAACAATTACTTGCTTAGTTTTCATATATTAACTATCCTCATCTAAGTTTTCTTCATTATTATCCCTAGCCTTGGTTTCCTTGACCACAAATAATGGAGACTTAAATTTCAAAGCGGGTTTCTTCTCAGAAGATTCATTTCTAAGAACAATTCCTTCATTAATTGCTCCGGTAGTGCAAAATTCGCACTTCTTATCAAGATATTTCGCTTTCAAAGCATGTAGGAAACTCTGGGGCCACTCTTCATTTACTGGAATCCCATCAAATACATCTTTAGCCAATCCCTTATAGTACAATGGAACCATTTTGAGATTTCTATTTCTGCAAACCAATTCCAATTCATTCCACCCAAGTTCACGAATGGTGCCATTCTCAGACGTATAGGTGGCTCGATAAACCCAAAATTCTGATTTACCTTTTTCTACACCATAATCATAATTCTTCTGGATCATCTTACCCGAAGATGCCCAACCGACAATCTCACCAAAAAATATCAATCCTTGAGAATTTTGATAAGTGATTTCCTTGTCCAACTCCTTGGCATGATTACCCCATACATCTTCAGCGTAGGTTCCATCCTTACGATTCTTCAATAGTGATCTTGATGAATAAATAAATTTATATTCAGTAGATTTAATATTACCTCCAATCTTATTCCACAGAGAACGCAAAGGATTGAAGGTCTTATTACACAGAACCATTCCATAGATTGCAGATGTACCATGAACCTTACTTGTAATAGTAACTTCATCTTCTGGTTTAATCAACCAAACATTCTGCCCGAGGTTCTGAGTTTTATAGTGAAAATGCCAATGCCCGTCCACAATCTTGGACTTAATTCCTTCAATATCTCTATTATACCACGCATTGACAAAACCGTAGGCATTTTTACGTATAGGCCTTGGAAAGACTCCAATGGTTTTTTCAATCCATTTGGGGACTCTGCTCTTTTTCACGTTCGCTTCTCCGGCGACTCTTTCTCCTTTGATGTATTTGGTAACAAGGACATCATCGCCCACAGTATCAAATATACTATCCAACCTAAACTCGTTTTCATCAATTCCATAATATTTTACAAGTTCAGAAACTTTAAATAGAACCCCTTGACTTGGAACCCCTCTCAACTTAACCGCCTTAACTCTTCCAGATTTAGAAAAATAGGATTTAGTGGTTCCGTCTCTATTCAATAGAGGATTATCATACAGATTATAATAAGATAAAAATCTACCGGATAAAACACTTTCGGTAGGAAAGTATACTACTACTTCCCCTTCAATGTAAGAACCTTTACCAATGACAATTGTATTGCCAAAGACTTCCACAAGCTCTAACTTATCCGCCCCACCGTGAGGCATAATTTTGGGAATTTTTACTACTGTTGCTAGATAATTCGGGTCTGCCCCTTCTGAAATTTTTAACATGTTCATATTGTAGTCTGGTTTTAATTATACCTGGGTGGTTGAGTGCTCTGTGCAAATTGTTCCGCATTTTCCAATTCATAAACATAAAATTCAATCTCTGGATAGTTGTTCTCAATATCATATAAAATACATTCTACAATAGGCCAACTTCCTCCTGCTCTGCAACATCCTAAAAATTTTGGAACTCCGATAGTAGTTCCAAAAGGTCTATGATTCGTAAGTATATCTTCTACAATTCTACATAATCCATTATACAAGTGATCATAAGATAGATTTCTATGAATAGGAGTTCCATCATTTCCAAGTCCACACATGGCATATAGATTATATATCCATCTATTGTCCCCAATCTCAGCCTTTGAAAAAAAACCAAGCTTAGAATCACAGTCCTTTTCCGTTTCTAAATCGGCCTGGTAAACTTCAGGATATTTTTGTTTAATAAAATATGCCACTCCACTACCCATCACGCACATAGTATTTGCTACGTGCAAGGCAATTTCCCATTCTCCTTCGAGTAAATCTCCTAAAATATGTTTCATAGCACAATGGTAATATGGTTTTAATTAAGAGCTTTCTCTAATTTTAATTCATTTCTAATCTTCATTAGTATCTTTCCTAGATGATTTTCCCCTTTCATAAGAAGTACGTCATATCCCCAATATGTGTCCTTCCAATTATTATTTTCAACAATTTCTGCATCCCCAGTAGCCAATAACTTATCTGCCCACGTAGTTCCTAGAACAAATTTAAATGTAAGAATTCTCTCCATGACTTCCAGTTTCATCTTATCATTCCAATCTGGGCGAATATCGTATTTACGAATTTCGCGTTTGGCCTTTTGTGGCGTCATATTGGAAAATTTCTCTCGGGAATCTATCTGATCTTCTCGAAGTTTCATCGCCTGATAATAATTCTCAGATGTTAGATACGCTATTTCTTGATAAATATAAGGCGCATCCATTGGCAACATATTAGAGAACCAGTTTTTAATCCATTCTTTTTTCATTGAAAGCTATCGGTTTTTATAAAAGTTTCTGTCTCATTCTTCTCCACTACTTCATATTTCTGACCGGGATAATGAAGCATCATGTACAATTCAAGTTCTTCTTCGGAATAAGCATTAACATACTTCTTCTCGCCTTTCATTTTAATTTCATAAATAGGATGAATGATCGTGTCGAAATATACGTACTTATACACCCGACCAAGGGCTACTCGAAATATAAATTCCAACATTATGAATATTACCAATGCCAATACCCACCAATTTCTACATGCCACTTGATGATACATCAATGCTATTCCTAATAGAGACATCCCCCAGCCATACCAATCCCAAGGGCGTTCTTCTCTTGCCAATAATTTAGGTGCTTGTATTGCCATCGACTAATTCCTTTTTACGTTTTTCAATTGTCACTTCCAAATCATCCAATAATTTGGTAATATTTTTTGCTCCGGTGGACATTTCTCGCTTATATAGCCGAAAATATCGCTCTTTCAATGCTACTAAGATAGTATCCGTTTGAAATATTACTTCAGGATCAATTACTGATTCTATCACTTTTTTCTTTTTAGCTGCCATGATTATTGATCTTCTTTCTTTCCATATGAAAATCCTTTGTAATAAATTTCTGCTATTTTGGAAGATTTTAATCCATCATCAAATCCTATACTATATCCATTCTCATAAAAAAAGATTCCAGCCTTTTCTATTTGTTCTTTGATATATGTCAGTTCTTTTCCAGATACGAAACAATTATCACCAATATCTTTTAAAATCTTATCAATCATGCCCGATTATCCTCTGGTTTTAATAGTTGAAAGCTTCCACGATTCTCTCCTTCAAATCAGACACATATGTATCATCTATAGGATCTTCCCAATTAACATTAAAGTTGGAAACTTGTAATAGATTGTCATATGGAAGATTATCAAGAAATAAAACCTTATTATGCCTACCTTCCGTGTGAAAATACCAATCCATATCATCTATCAGTATATTATGTTTACCCGCAAACTTGGGATGAATAAAATATCCTTCAATATCCTCTCTTCCATAAATGTTGGTATTTGGATTAAACTCCAATTCAAATTTTTGATTAACCGCAGTTATATATTCCAAGATACCAGTGGATAACATATACACATTATCATTTCCCAACAATTGTCTAGAAAATGACAATAATTCTTTGGTGCAATTCCTTAAAAAGGATACGTACCATAATCCTCTGACTTGATATTTTATCCCATAATTATATTCTCCATATGTATACAATAATTCATCTGCATCTTTTTCACTTGAAGCGTATAAAGAATGAATCATTGTGTGGTCAACGTCGAAATGAAGACAATTGTTATTTTTAGATTTAGAGATTATCATAATTTATACTTTTATACTAAATATTTATATGAAAAGAATAATTTCAGAGGAAGAAAAGACAGAAATGGTTAAAATGTATTTAAACAATAGTTCATTAAAAATAATTAGAAATAAATTTAAAACTAATGTTTCTTTGATAAAGCAGGTATTGAAGGTTCATGGAATAGAAGTTACTTGTAGAACGACTACATTAAATATAGAATATTTTAAATATATTGATACTGCTGAGAAAGCATATTGGTTAGGATTTATTGTAGCAGACGGGTGTGTTCAAAAAAGTGGTTATAAACTAGCCTTCTGCGTAAAAGATTCAGATATTTTATATAAATTTCAAAAGGCTATAAATGCAGGGAGCCCCGTTGGTCATAGATTTGTATTCGACAAAAGGACCAATAAAACGTATGAACAATATAATTTACAAATATGTTCTAAAGAATTTTGCCAACATATTAAAAATCATGGAGTAGATGAAAATAAATCTAAAGAATTCAATTTTCCAAATATTGAGGGAAAATATTATTCACACTTTATTAGAGGCATGTATGACGGCGACGGAAGCATTAACATACGAACTTCTAAAATTCATAAAAATATATTATTTTCTATTAATATGATTAGTACTTTATCATGTATAACATATATTAAAAATTATTTAGAAACGATAAATATATATTCTCAAAAAATTATCAGTGATAAAAGATATGATATACACTATTTGATCATACAACGAATGGCCCCACAATTTTTAGAATGGATATATAATGAATCAGATATAAGCATAAGATTAAATAGAAAATATGATAAATATATAAATAATTTAGATCAGTTTTCTAATCAGACAACCTTTTTTCAAATAAAATTTCATAAAACTGGTCAAATATTTAAAGTTCCAAATTTGGAACAATTTTGCAGGGAGCATAATTTAAATTCTAATTATTTACGAAAAAATAAACTCAATAATAAAATTTCCTATAAGGGAAAACATGCTAATTGGGAATTGTTATGATCCCAAATTAGCGCTTTATTACTTGGTTGAGTCATATTCGTAGAGTTCGTTTATATCTAAACAACGATATTTTACACCATCACATTCATCAGTAATGGCATTGTGATAATGCCCAGATATAATCTCTTGCACTTCAGATTTTTTAGCAATATCAGTCATGGTAATTCGTTGTGCCAATGCCTCATCTAGTAAAGTAGGATCACGATCAACATACCATCCAAAATGGTTTACTAGAGTATTAGTCCTGTGGTTGAAGTATTCAGGACAATCATGAGAAAACATGATATCACATTTTTCTACCTTATCGAGTTTAGGAGTTATTTCATTCTTCCAATAGGTGCTTCCTTCTTTTCTAACATATCTATCTACTGAAATCCCTCCTCCAACAAGCAAAGCTTTTTTACCATTGGGGAATAGTCCAACTTCCCCAGATTTAGTCAAAAATACATTGGACCATTTAGAATCCCATATTTCTGAATAGGGGGCATCATGGTTCCCAATGATGATATACACTCTAACATCCATTTGGGAACATATACTGTTTAAGTATTCTAACCATGCCAATGTATTTTTAATGGCTATATCTTTTTCACCAAACCCAATTCCATTGTCCCCTAACGAACAGCAATCCGAACCATTTGGTATTCGCAAATTTACTAATTCCCACAATACACTTTGATTATGCGTATCGCTAATGAGTATGACGGTGTTCGAACGGAATAAATAATTTATTTTCATTTATGTGTGTAGTTTACTAAATATAATTAATGAGAACTAAATTGCCAACTGAAAGTGTTGATATTGTTAGATCCCTATATCCTATATATGGGGCTAAAAAATGTATTGAAGAAACGGGACTAACCATGCTAGACATACGAAATATTATTTATAAATATAAATTAAAAGTAATAGAACTTTCTAAAACTAGGATATTATCAGAAAGCGACATTGATAAGGTAAAAGAGCTATACCCCCTTTATGGATATAAAAAATGTATAGTAGAAACGGGTCTAAATAAGCTTGATATTCAAAAAATTGTTTTTAAATTTAAATTAAAAGTATTTAATAGATCTAAGACAAAATTAGATCTATTAAATTATATCCTACCGCGTTCGACCCTTCCCCCTTTTTAAATATTTTAAAACCGCAAGTTGCATACTTATTAGGGTTAATATGGGCAGATGGATCATTGGGAAATAATAAAAATTGTAATGTGTCTGTATCTATCGTAAATAATGATATGGTTCAATTACTAGATATTTTTAACTCTACTGGTAAATGGAGATATTATAATATAAGCAGAAATCAGTGGAAGCCCATTCTCTCTGCTGTTGTAAATAACAGACTATTATATGAATTTTTAGTTGACAATGATTATAAATTAAAGTCTTATAACTCAGCAGATAAAATCTTATCTAAAATCCCCAATAGTTTGCATCATTATTTTTTTAGAGGCTTAATAGATGGGGACGGATGTTTTTATTTAAATAAATAACAATAATAGTTGTCAATTTTCTATATCTAGTACATATAGTCAAGATTGGACATATTTTATAAACTTTTTAAATGATTCACGCCTCAAATTTTCTATGAAACAACGTAGCCATAAAAGTAAGTCAGGTAAAATTAGTCATTCTTCGTTCATTAGAATAACTAATAAACAACATATTAATAAGTTGGGACAAGTTATCTATAATGATTTCGAAAATGACCATATTGGACTTTTACGAAAATATAATATTTATAGAAATATATCAAATAAATGTTAATCCTCGTTCAAAGAATCATTTTCATGTGTCTGATCCCGTTCTTCTTCCTGTTCTTTATCTTTTTTATCTTTTGATGAATTTTTATTTCTCAGACTACTAAAGTCTATATTTTTAAAATTTTCGTCGTATGCCTTTAAATCAGACACTCGACTTTTCCACCCTTTTCCCGCTGCCCATGCTTCTTTACTCATATGTCAAATCGATATTATAATTTCCCTTACTATCATGGGTAATATATTCTTCCGATTCCAAATCATCATAAGTTTCACAAAATTCCAAATTCATCGCCCAACTATTTTGTCTGCCCGGTGACAGATGAGGCCAACATAAAGCAATAACCATTGTCCCAATTTCTTGTGTAGTGAATCGTCCATCACATAATTCCACGGGAATCACAATATCTCTTACAGATTCAGCTTCCATATCGCAGAATCTCCTCTCCCATACTTGATTAATTTCATTTCATTCTCCAAATCCACAAGAATAAGCTTTGCAGTGGCAGGTTTCACTCCTAGAGTCTCCACTACTCGATTTACTGTAATCAAAGGGGGATCATTAATTGCCATGACCTGTTCCTTTCGCAATACCTTAACTGATTCTTTCTTTTCTTTCATATCTTTTTCTTCGTTATATTCTCCAATGAATTCGTAACCTTCTGATGTAAGTTTGGCCTCATGTTTCATAGTAGGGCCAAATCTATGCTTCTGCATATCAATAATTCGCAATTCTGGGTTATCCTTAATCTTCAAAATGCTAAAATTACCATCCACTGCATAGGGAAGAGTCATTCCTCCTCTAATTCCGCCATCTGCTGTCTCTTGAACAATGAATAGTAGTGTGCATGAATTAACTTTAGCCTGTTTTACTAAATTGTCAATGAAATAATGTATTTTTCCTACAGAATTTAGCTTTTTATCGGTTGTCAAGGTCTGAAATGAATCAATAACCATGAAATCGAGTTCTTTCAATTCTTCCAAAAGCAAATCAACATCAGTAATCGTACCTACTCGCAAATCTTTGATATTAAGCCTTTGACAATTGTAAGCTACTTGGCAAACATCCTCTTCTCCGGTAGAATACGCTACTCGATAATTTTTATGAGTTAAAAGTTCTCCAAGAGTTAATGCAAAGATGCTCTTTCCGACGCCTGGTAGTGCTTTTAACGTGAGAGTTGATCCAGGCAGAAGTCCCATGCCGAATATAGAATCAAGCGCATCCACGCCCGTCCTGAGCCTATTAAAGAATGCATCAGGGATAATCACATCAGAAATTTTCTGAAATGGTTTCTTTTCAAAATCCAAAGTCATGTGGCGATTATGATCTGGTTTTAATTACCGAGAATTATCCATAACCCACCAACTAATCTCTTTCTGGAACGATTTCTCATTAGTAATAGTTCCCTCTTTCAAGAATATATAAGTCTCTGGATTTTCATTATCCTGCCCCCATACCTCAATAACATCAGGAGAAGTCATTATAAATGAATAATCTCCAATAACTGCTTCATATTTCATAACTGATTCAATATTTTCTTCACTATTTGTTTAAACCTATAAGTTGCTGCGGTGTTGGGCATTTCCTTCCAATGTTCAATCATTACTGCGAAAAATTCATCAGCATTAGTCAGTCCATACTCATCGGGAAATCCTATTTTTTTAGAAATTCTCATTCTATTGGCATTGGCCATCATTACTTGAGAATTATCCTGTACTGATCTAGGCTCTAATTCCAACTTCTTAATTTTGGCCTTTTTATAGAAAATATTAAGAACATCATTATAAGCCTTGAATAATTGGCGGTCAATTCTATCTGGGGCCATATCCGCAAGCAAATGGGAATATTCGTGAATCCAAGTATTCTGATCATCAATACTAAGATAATCAATATAGATTAATCTATCACCATACAGGGCAGCTATAGGACTATGTTTACTTGTCATTCCCCGCGTAACAGGGTTCTTATTAACATCAGTAATAATTATATTAGGCTTTCTATTAGGCAAAAGATCCTTAATATATCCCAATAAATAGTCTACTTGTCGCACTACAATCCTATAATTATAGGAACCCTTGGAAAAATCCTGAGAAGGATCTACATATTGATCCACAAACACAGAGACTCCCATTTTTTCATAGACCTTTTTAGAATTTCCGATAGTAGGTTTCTTAACTCTTGCTAAGTATTCCTCTGTTTTATCCTGTAAGAATTTTTCTGCCCTTGGAGGTAAAACACTACGCAATCTTCTATATTGGTCATAAATCTCTTGTGTCTTATAGTCTTCTGGACCAAATGTTCCAGATTTAATGTAATCTACATAATCTTTAGCTTGCTGTGCCAAATCTTCCGGAGAAGTAAAATTGGGTTGTACCCCTTGAGATTTTAATTCTTGCTTTCTCAGGCGATTTCTCTCCTGTTTTTCCAGAAATATTTTAAAAGATACAGACATTCAAATATTTATTCAATATAATCCTCAATTTTATAGATACTATTAGTAGTGGTAAAATAATCACCGTCCACTATCGTAACCGGAGAGGTATAGAATAATCCAGGACATTTTACATCGTTTCGTATGTAACGCATCATTTTAAGGGATTGCCCTACTTCTGGACCTTCCAAAATGTCTCCCGCGACCCAATATCCCACATTAGGGGATAAATGGTCCTCGGATATGGACGCTTTAAATAGGGAATCCCATACGCTCGCGCCATATTCCTCTACCGTTTGCGCGGATTGTACATTCGGAATATCACACTTATCAATTTTTGTCAACTTTTTCATCAGGCCAGTATGATCTGGTTTTAATTAAATATTTATATCGGAACAGCTTCACATGAAGGATTTATATGGAAATATTATGAGGATTGAATAGTTCTTCCTAAAGTAGATACGTTAGCTTTACCATTATTGATCATAACCTGTTCCATAGAAAATGTGTCTCCCCCGAGTCCAACAATATTAAATCCTTGATTCCAATTCATCGCAGTGCCATATGTAGATTCTAAAGAGCACAAACATCCTCCTTCAAATCCGTATATTTGACTTTCTTTCCTACCGCCAATTGCGGGTATTCTTTGACATGAAGATCCTATTCTATGCGTATGTCCATGAAGAATATTAGTTTTCCACTTTTCAATTTCCGCCAAACAGGAATATCCGCCGCCTTTTCTTACAGTAGTCCCATGTGTAACAATCAAACCATTTAAATCTACATAATCTACATGCTTAACATAATTCTGATATTCTCCCATGAAAATATTTTCATAACTCAAAGTCTCCGTTATTTCTGGTAAACAGGCTAATTCTCCAAGTCTATCTGATAGATATCTCCTCCATCTTCCATCTATAGATTGTCCCGAATGATTAGAATATGTCTCATATATTTCAGCAGATGAAATTGTTAATAAAGTGTCTAGGAACTCATGATAAGCCTTTCTCTCATCTAAAAGAGACCAACTTGTTTTTAAGTCCTTTGGATATTTTGAAATTGCCATACAATCCATAGTATCTCCATTAAGAATAATAATTTTAGGTTGTAGTTCTTCAATAGTAGTCAAAAAAACATTTATCGCCTCTTCCGAGTGAGTCCCAAAATGAAAATCTGATCCGACCACTGCATAATCATTAAAAGATTTAGTTCTTGGGACAAAGTTAGAATGGACTTCTATGGGAGCCAATTGTTCTAAAAAGACCAATACTTCTTCTTCTGTTTTTTGAAACCTTGTAGGTTTAGATCGTTGAAGATTGTTATTAACATAGTGAACTCCGAACGCACTATCTGCGGGAGTAGAATTCACTTCGGAATATTTTATAGCACCATCAAATGCCTTATTAAGTGAATTTTCCAAGTCCTTTACTACCCACCCATATGCCGTTGATTTAGGCACTCCGAATTCTTCTGTAATTTGCGTATAAGTCCAACCGGAATTTCTAGAATTAATTACTTGATCTTTTACACTTAAACCTTGTGTTTTATTTGTCATTATCTATTTTATCTATTTGGTTTTTGAGATCATTAAACATCTCAAGAGTTTCCTTCTGTGAGGGGCGTGAATAGAGATTGCTCAGTTCCGCCTCGGCTTCATCTAACGTATCATAATAACTATGAATGTCAACCTTTCCATTCGTCAAATCTTTTTTTAAAATATTGTATCCGCCGTCGCCAGCAGGACGAATCTTATATTTGACATGAGGTTTCACTTCTCTTATTTATCTTTTAGTCCCAATCTTTCGCCGGAATAACCGTCCAATGAAGCTTTATTGTTAAAGTACCATGATATAGTTTTTATCAATCCCATCTTTAAAGTATTATGAGGGTTCCAGTATAATTTATACTTGGCTTTGCTACCATCAATGCCATATCTGGCATCATGGCCGGGCCTATCAGTGATAAATTTCATATTACAATCAGAATCAATCTTAAATTCTGAATATATCAAATCTCCTATCATATCAATCAATTCTACATTGGCCATTTCACAATTAGCTCCGAATAAATATGTCTCTCCTTTGGTTCCATACAGTAATGCCTGTATTATTCCTCGGCAATGATCATCAACATAAATCCAATCTCTGATATTTTGCCCATTTCCGTACACTGGAATGTCCTCATTATTCAAAAAATGTTTAATGACAGTCGGTATCAACTTTTCAGGATGTTGATATGGGCCATAATTATTTGAACAGTTAGTAATGATTGTATCCATTCCGTAAGTATGGTAATATGATCTAACTATATGATCAGATGCCGCCTTAGATGCACTGTACGGACTTCTTGGATCATATTTAGTGGTTTCCGAGAACTTTGGATCAGTTAATCCTAATGATCCAAATACTTCGTCTGTGGACACATGGAGAAATCTATGATATCTTCCAGTAACTTTACTATATGATTTAAATTCTTCTAATAATGAATATGTTCCTAATATATTAGTGATTATAAAATTATCAGGATTGTCGATAGATCTATCCACATGAGATTCTGCTGCTAGATGTAAGATGTGATCTATCCTATACTTTGATAGGATCTTTCCCACTGTGGGGCCATCTGCAATATCGCCAACTACCAATTCATATCTTGGATCAGATTTGGGAATCTCTGATAATCCATCCTTATTGGCAGCATAAGTCAATGCATCAAGATTTACAATAAGCTCAACGTCTCTCCTATTCATCAACATTTTAATGAGATTAGTTCCAATAAATCCACACCCCCCAGTAATTAGTAATCGCATACCTGTCTTTATCATTGTTTTATCGTTTGTCAAGCATAAATATCGTTATGGCTAACGATGAAGCAAATCTTGACAGAGACGTTGATAACATCATATTCCAGATCAAGAATCAAGGGAAAAGCGTAAAAACGGTGAAAAAAGATCGCCCAGAACTTCAAAAGGAGGATTTGGAACGCTTTGTCATTGATAATGCGTCTTCAGTAGTCATGGATTCAATTGAAATGATTCAAGATTTAAAAGATGAAGTTCAAGGCGATCCAAAAATGGTAGGAGCAGTATCAGAATTGGTTAAAGCCACTACTGCTGCCATCGAAGCTTTATCCAAGTTAAAACTTTCCGATGATAGAATCAGAGGGCAGAGAGAACTTAAACAAATGGATATAGATGCCAAGGCGATTGACATGGATAACATGTCTAAGCCAGGAGGGCTTTATATTAGTAGAGAGGCTTTGATGAAAGGCGTAATTGATCGTGTACTGGAAAACAATCTTCCACAAATAAAGGAATCCCCCCCAATTAATCCCCCAATTGATGTCTAGTTTCCTAATTGTCCTTCGTTAGTAGATAAAATGTATTCTTTATTTTTAGAATCATTTTCTATTTTCAAAGCCGATTTTCTTCTTTCATCAGAATCAAATATATCTCCCATAAGATCAAGCACAATGATTTCAGTGCTATCTCCATCTGTAAATTGTTTTTCTACTGTATCATTGGATGAAGTGGAAGTATTTTTATCTGAATCAAACGGGAAATATTCCTTTTTATCTGACCACATACGAAATGTTTCCGTTTGTAGGTATTCTTCAATCTTATCGAATATGTCTTGTGCTGTTCTAGATACTGCCAAGTAATAGTAGTTATCCTTTACCAAATAACTACCATTGGACTTTAATACCCACTTTCCAGGGTCTTCTTCATTATATCTATCCTGCGGTTTCTTATCCATGATAGGTAATGTATTATCTATTACGGTAGATGTTGTTAATCCACTTCTAAATATATCTTCCGTTAAGTCCGTAGAAGCGATTAGAGTTTTCTGCATGAAAGCTGGCAACTTATTAAAGGTGTCCACTGCGCATCCAAGGGAATATCCCATGGTTTCAAATAATGTGGTATTTGAAGGGCATTTGGTTTTATTTCCAAGCCCTCCCATTGAATCAGGAGTATTTGGAAAATATTTTTTTCCTTCAGATAATGTTTTAACATACTCACTCAATGGACCGCTCCTCAACACATCAATATAATATTGAATAGTGTAAGTGTCTAGGTCTTTACCTTCTTCATCTAATTTATTAATGAATATCTCCAATTGATTTACTCCAAACTCATAAATCTTCTTAAATTCCACCATGAATTCAATTTCCTTATCAGTAAAGGCATCGTTAAGATTCTGGATGGTATTCATATCATCCTGTGTAAAGCAAATAGCCCTTAAAATTTCAACTTTATTTGTTTGCATCAATCGGTGTCCTCGTTTAAATTAGAATTTGGGCCTATATACGTTTTTGTACAGAATATTTGATTAGTATATAGATCAGCAAAGAATACATGACGTACTTCTGTTATATACCATCTCCCCAATACCTTCTCATCACTTTTAAGTATGGCTGCATTTTTTCTCGGAGAGAATATATCCAAAAATTTTCCAGATTTTCTAGCAGTGTCTCCGACATTGGAAAAAGTTGCTTGGAGATTATAAAATGTTAAAGAATTATATGCTTCTGCCTCTACAATTTTAATTCCATCTTCAACAGGATAAGGAAATTTATATCTTTTGAATTTTTGGGCAGTTGTATGATTCTTAATGGCGAATGGTTTAGGTTTTCCAGATATTGATTTGAATGGATCTACAAATTTTGATTGCCACTTCTTTTTAATATCCTCAAATTTCAATCTTCTTATTTTCTGCTCCCCTAAAATATTATCCCAACCAATAACAAGACTATTAATAAAAAAGTCGTTGGTCCAACTATACAATGGGGTGGAAATTCCTATATTTTTTAATCCGCCAATATATTCTCCAGTGGGAGGACCAGAAAAAGGATTATTAGGATTTTCAAACCCAATTTCATCAGTCAAATCTCCAATTGAAAAAGCTTCAATGGTATTTTTATCATTATCCGAATATATTTTAGATAACAAGTCTAATCTATACTTATTAGTATTATCATCGTAATTGATAAATCCGGTTATATATAATTCCCCATCTTTGGCATAGTATATGCGCATAAAGTAGTGAATTAAATCAACGTATCTAAAAGTGCCAGGAGGAGTGTACGTAATCTCAAAATCTCCTTCTTCCCAATTACTTTCATCTACTTTATCATCTCCCAATACCTCTTTAAAAATGTCTTTTAATATTTTACCAATCTTTCCAGAATAAGTCTTTAGATATGGCAATTTATCAGAAAACATGATAGCATCTTTAGCGATTAAGGAAAATACTTTAATATTCTCTGATCTAACTAAGGGATTTACGACATTAGCATCTTCAATAATTATAAATGTATGGGAAAATTTAGCAGTTGGGTCGTCAGAATCCTTTGGTTTAAATGATATTAGTAACTCATCTCTACCATCTCCTCTTAAAAAGTAATCATCTTCAATAAAATCATAAGGGTTGGCTATTGATATAGTTCCCGAATAGAACGGATCAAATACATTATCTACTAATGTCATACCTTTGATAGCTGACTTAGTAAAAGATATTTCCTGTTTATCTGGATTACTCAATTTAAATTCACAGATATAGTCAACATCATTAATTTTAAAAGTAGCTTCCATATTAATAATGTCTATTATCGTAAACTGTAGATTGAGTAATGTCACTATATATTGCAGTTCTTACCCCATCTATAATATATTTTATTTGAGTTCCCCCTTCAACATAAAATGGTGCTCCTATAAATTTATCTTTATTTAATGAATATAATATCCACCAGGATTGAATATCCTCATAAATTCTATAAGATAATAATGTTAATGGTATCCTGGTATTAACATTATAATATTGTATATATTGACTATCAATCTCAGGAAAGTCAATCTTCTTTAAAGTATTATAAACATAAAAATCCTTATTGTCAAGTGATTCCTGAAAAATTTTGAAAATTCTCTCGTAGTTCCTGATTCCTAGGGCAGAAAGGGAAGGAATGTCATTTTGAAAGTTACCTAATTCTATCATAATTATGAAGTTTGATTGATTTGATCCATAAATCCTGCATGTTCCATTGTCAATGATTGGAAAGACATGTCAATTTTGTATCCCTCTGGGGTTAGAACCCCGTTTATTTCTCTACGAGTTCCTAGTAGAGAAACTCCAAAATCACTACACCATGCCCATCTAATATATCTTTGCCCTGGGACAATAACCTTATAAATTCTAGGGGGTTCCACCGCAATACTATTAATCCTTAAAGGTCTATTAATTTTAGTTAATTTAACTACTAAATCATGATTATCTTGAAAACTTCCCTGATTTATGGTATTAGATAAAACAAATGATACTTGTAAAGGTCTGTCGTTTTTAGCAAATTGATAGAACATAGGGGTTTCAATATATGTACCCGGAGAACCACTATCCCCCATGGTTTGTCCTGCCCCCATTATATCTCCTGTCGTTAATTGTTTAACTGCCTTTGCTGCTGTAGCGTTATCAGATAGGTTATATAATTCACCAAGACCCCCCATAAGCCCTTTAACACTATCATATAATGCTCCTCCTACAGCATTTCCATTTTCTCCGACCCCACTTTGAAAAGTATCTCCAAAAGTTTGAGAAAACCCTCTAATATCATCTCCGAAATATGGAAAAATAAAATCCTCATCTTTAGTAGAAGATTTTCCGTATAGATCTTCATAGAATGCCGTAGCATCTTTATTTAATCCCTGACCAATCGTTATAAATCCTTTAATTGATTGCATTATTTGACTGGATCTTAGTTTATAGGAAGTTATCCAAACCTTCGGGGCATTATTTCTAATACCCGATCCTTTTGGGGAACTTGTCCAATCATAATCTGTAACAACATTAGTCATATCAATATTTAGGCGAGTGCATAGGGACTGGAAATATAAGCGTCCCTATTATCTGGCACTGTTTCTTTCGTAGGAGGAGTAGAAAGAGAAGGAATAGTTGGATTAACTAATATAGGATTCCCTCCCGGTGGACTACCTGCTATTTTTTTAAGTTCGTTCAAAGATGCCGATCCCAAAGTTATTAAATTTAATAATAATTTGGATTGTTCTATGGTAGCATCATGTAATAAAGAAAACCAATTTCTTTCTTGATCCCCATTATATGATAACATTTTAACCATATCAGAATTTGATTGTATTGATATAGCCTTTTCCTTCTCCTTTGTCACCGCGATATTTTTCTTGTCATTTGGGGAAATCAAATCTCCTATCCACCCCCCTATAGTTGAAGCTATTTTTTTCAAAACATCCATAGCTCCTCCCGCAATTCCAGAAATAACTTCCACTACACCGGGAATCCATTTCACTACCATATCTTTGGTTTTGTCTGACATGGAGGCAATACCATCAAATACGGTATTACCAATAGTAGATAAACTACCCCAAACTTTTTCAGAAGTATCTTTCATACCCCCCCAAACTTTAGCAGCCCCCACTGTAATAGACTCCCATGCAGCAGAAGTAACTTTCTCAGTTTCTTCCCAAAAATCTCCTGCGAATGTTTTTATAGTAGCTATACTATCCCCCAATGGACCTTTCATTTTATCCCAAGCACTTGATATAAATTGTTTAGTACTTTCGAAGGCACTTTTAGCTCCATTAGATATGCTTGCCCATGCGCCCTCTTTTGGTTCTCCTACTTGATCGTCCGATATTATACCAAACCATGCCAAAGGCTTTTTGATATACCATGGCAAATCCTTTAATTTGCTTCTTATCCACGCCATCAGCCGTTCCCCCCAAGAACTATCTTTCGTTATGGTTGGTTCAGGAGATTTTTCACTATTTAAAAATCCTGACAGAACATCTATTCCCTTTAATAACAATCCTCCACCCCCAAGAGTAAATATGCCCAATCCGATTTGTTTAATGCCTTCCCCAAATTGTCCAGCTTTAAACGCATCACTTGCCATACCGAATCTTTTAAAGGTTCCTATAACTGGAATGTATAGTCCATTATCCCATATAACTTTCCCCATACTTGATGCCCATCCCTTGATTGTATTCCATCCATTCTCTTTACTTAACGCCCCTCCCTCATTAAACATTCCCTGTGATTCGGCCATTGCGATTAAAATGTCAGCACCAAAAGATAGAAATGGGCCTGCTACTGGTATAAAATTCAATAATCCCGATATTAATTCGGCAAGTCCTAAATATGGTTTATCTTCTTTAAATGCTCGAACCGCAAGACCTAAACTTATTATTCCTCCGATTATGGGAAGTTTTTTGAGAATTCCCATCGCTAATCGTTTAGAAAAGAATTTTCCAATGATTCCTAATGCTCCCATAAACCCCAATTTTCCCACAACTACCACCGCCCCTGTCATATCCCCAAACACTCCACTCATGGCAGCTCCAAGACTTATAACAGAGGCCGCGAACAACCCAAGACCCCCCAAAATTCCCAACATTAAACCTCCAATACCGGGACAAATATCAGTTTTTTCCGAACTCTTCTTTTGAGTTTTGGATATACCAGAAGCTAAAGTCGATGTTTGACTTTCTTCATCGGTTTTCTTCTTATATTCGAAAAACATCTTATTAAAAAGACTAAAAGTAGCAATGAGTTTAGATTTCTCATTTGCTGATAATGCGGGCTTTGGCTTTTTAGGTTTACCAGAATCCAAAGTGGAATCATCCACTGGATTTATGTTTTTATCGACTAACTGAGTTTGCTTCGGAACTCCTCGTTTTTCCGAGAGTTCTTCTAATAAATTCAAAAGTTTTAGTACAATATTATCGTCCACATAACTATTTAAGTCTATGAATCAAAGAAGTTCACATCAATATCGAATGATTTCTCTTCTCCATCTATAAGAACAGTTAATACCTCTGTCTCTTTTCTCTTAATTCCTTGTATAAATGATATAACTCCTTTATTGGTGGACAATGGAAGATTCTCAACAATTTTAAATCTGTCCTTGACTGGAATAGATAAGAAACTTAATACATCTTCTCCAAAAGTAACGGTTTTAATATATTTTGCAATTTCATAAGTATAGATATTGCCTATATTCTTACCTAAATCATCATTATCCCGTTTAAAGGTTTCTAGAATGGCATTTATTATCTTAGTTTCTTCGGATAGAATAGGAACTTCTAAAGAAACTTCCACAGTTCCTTTCAAAGTCTTGGAAAATGGATATTTTATAGTCTTGACCTTTTGCAAAACCGGGGTAATATCTCCTTCGATTCCGCCAATTTTGATTTTTGGGCCAATGGCATCAATTCTCAATTTTAAGATTATTCCTAGCTTGTCCGTTACCTTCAGGTCATTATTTCCCGTATTTGAAATAATGATATCATTAACAATTTTTTGAACTTTTAGTGCTCCTTGCCCCCCGTCCCCAATAGTGCTAATTAGGTCTTTTTGTTGTTTAAATGATAGAGGAGAACAATCAATAGATTTTCCCAATGAATGAACATCTATTTTTATTTTTTGATCTTTTAGTTCTTGAATCTTATCTAAAAATGACTTAACATTGTCTTCCATGACGATATTTACATTCCCAGTATCATAATGTCAAACTTGTATTCTGCTGTTTCAGTTCATCTCCATACTTTTCAATATAATATTCAATGTCTAAAGGTGTGCTTTGAAGCAATATCTGCCCATCTATTCTTTTAGACAAATGAAAAATAATGTCTCTAAAATAAAATTCATCATAATTGGAAAACAGTCCTTTTAAAAATAAATAAGGGTCATTTGCGAAGAAATTCAGTTTAAAGTCTTTTAGAACTGGATTATCAAATATTATTACTTTTGATTTTTCTTTTAGAATATTGTTTAAAACTATATTATAGATTTTTGCGGGCAATTTGTCAATTATTTGCTTTTTTTCTAAAATACATAAATCTGATAAATTAATAAAAATACCAGATATTTCAATATATTTCAGAATTCCATAAATCGGAAGAAGTTCACTATTATCATAAAATTCACTTGGAATTCCTATTTTTAGTTTTATATCTTCTTCTTCAATAATAATTTCATTTGAAATATCATTTAGTTCCGATATGATATATGTTAATGATATTTTAGCTGCTACATCATTGAAATTAAAGTTTAATGTGTACGCCACATCCGATCCCCAAGCCTTCAATATATTTTTAAATTTTTCAAAAGTGTTTTTTCCTTCAAATTCATTTAAATATGAAATAAATAGGGAATAATTTTCATTTATGAGACTTTCAGAAATGGTTCTCAAATCGGAAAAAGTCAACTTAGAGTTGTTCGTAATTTTCACTGGCAAATACTACATGTTTGATTTTAAATTCGGTATCCTCATAATTCAAAGTAAATCCATCCACAACTTTGGGAAAGGCTTTTCTAAAATGAAAACCTTTTATAAATTCACCTTTATTTGAATATTGTCTAACTTCAATAGTCGCCTTTAATACTTCTCCTGATTGCCATTCTAGCAACCCTTGAATCCCCAAGGCAATCATCCAAGGTCTGAAAAAATTATGTTCCAAGTCCATTTGAGTTTCTATAAAACTTATGGAAAATGTTCTGTCTAAAAAGTTTGCTCTCGCAGACATACCATAACCAGGTAGAAATCCTCCCATATTATCAGAAGCAACTAAAGCTGAAAAATTTGAAGATTCATTAGGAAGTACAACTTCTCGGGCGACCAAAATATTACCATCTTCTGTCAAATCATCGGGATTGATCTTGGCATTCCACTTTTCCCCTGCTTCATTTAAGACAGTATTAATTGAACCAGAATTTACATCCGCAATATTCACGGTCCAAAGAAAAGGAAAATTTAGAGCAAAATTCTTATCATTGGCAAAAGAGGAAAAGAACTTGTTAATATTTGGAGGCATGAAAATATTTAACTATAAAGTAAAAATCTTGAATATTATTATGATATTCAAGATTTTAAAAATTATACTCGTATCAATTACCTTTTAAGCGGCAAAGTCTTCATACCAATGATAAGAGAATGAGCAGGTAATAGTTTTTACTTCTCCTGTACCTTCGGCAATGGCATATTCAACTTCTCCAATATCACGAATTCCAACTCCCACTAATTTAATAGTATCTGTAATCAGTAGTCCTTGTCCTCCTTGATTACTTTGTCCACAAGGAACACTAAGAATATCAAGAATTATATAACTTTCCGGGCCAGGCATACACATTTGTCCAGTGGTTGTAGTGTTATCGAATGCAAGTCTCGATGCTTTTTCAAATTTAGTTCTCAAATCAAGCCCCTGATCCATATAAAATTCTATACTATATGATTCTGAACCTGGATATGTGGATTTCCCCCCAAGATTAAAGACTTGTCCCGCATATGCCACTGTTTTGTTCTCGATATTTCTACCAGGAAGTTTAGCAGTACGAGCAAATACCAAATCGGTTTCTCCATCCAAAGACATACCTGGAACTACGATTTGTTTTACTCTCATGAAGAAATCTCTGGAGAATTGTTTTTGAGAAGCAATGTTGAAAAATGTTTGGATATCTGCTGGCATATACTTATTTAGTATTGCGGTATTCAAAAACCAAATTTCCACAGTCGTAAATTCGTCTATAGCCATTCTCGTACATAATTTGCTTTTCTGTTCTGGTATCTCCACTTTTCGATATTTTGTGTTTTTGAAAATTCATTCGGTGAAATACCTTCATATTTTTAGTATAATAGTAGTTCGGAAGAGAAACTCTTAACAATTTCATTCCTAGAGTACGATATAAGTTTCCATCACTATATCTCAAATCGCAATAAGATATGAAATTATTTACTTTGGAATTTTTCAAAATTTTACTGGCCCCTCCGACAACGGAGGTGTTCATTTTATTACAAAATCTTATTAATTCGTGCTCACATTGTCCTCTTGTTAATTTTCTTTTTCCAAAACACATTAAAGAAACCAATTCATTATTATAGTATAACCCATATGCTTCTGAATAAGAACATCTCCCCTGTATATGATTAATGTCTAAAAAGTTATTGGATTCTCTGCTTGAAACCTTGTCAAACCTGCATTTTCTGGCAAATATTTTATTAGAACTTTTATTCAACTTATTTAGTACTATAGATTTCACCAAATCTGACTTATTTTGCCATTCATGTTCGAAAACAGTGATCAATTTTATTCCCAGAGTTTTACACTTTTCATATTTCTGTAGATGCTTATATTTTTTTAATTTTTCTTCAGAATCATTACTAGGAAACCCTGTTCCAAATGAATGCCAGGTCAATCCGCATAGTTCTATTGCCAATTTATAATCCGGTAAATATATATCCAGTTCATATCCACCCCCCAAAATTTGTCTATTATTTTCTGAAATGTTCGAAACTCCATTAGCCTTTAAAAATTTAACTAACTGAACTTCCATTTTAGATCGCCCTATAAACCCTTCACAACTGGGACATTGTACTTTTTTCCAAAGACTATTTTTAAATAATGCCACAAAATTATATCCACACGTATTACATGTCAGACTCATTCTACTTATCAAATTTCCTTTATCTTTCAAATCATGGATAAAGTTGTTAACAGTGTAGGCATTACTTAGAATATCTTCCGCATTATCTAGTTTATGTTTATACATAGTTTTTTTATCAGCATAAATGGAATAGCCAGATGTCCTATCTCTAAATTGTAAAGGCATTCCCCTATAATCCAATTGAATAGTATTAATATTACTTTCTATACAATAAATTCTCTCCGCTAAATTTAAAGATGTTACATACATAAATTTAGTGTGGGCAAATATACTACAAGTCAAGTCAATCTCTGCAACCGCTTTTAATAAACTTATAACCGCCGATTTATTGACGGTATGTTGTTTATATAATCTCAAGCACTCTTCCTTTGAAAGAGTATTGAAATCATTAGTGTTATATACTTGGACAATAGTTTTCCATGAGTTTTCATTTTTAGTTTTATAATCAAATTTATTACGAATTTTATTATTTTTTCTACTATAATTAATATTATTGACATATTCCTTTTTTAAGACAGAATACTTTAATTTTTCACCAGTAAGAGGACACACGATAATATTGGTTATATCGTTCAATATGCAATGAATCCTCTCTCTATTAGATGGATTATAATCATCTAAAAATGATGTTTCCTGTTTAAGTTTTTCTATTATTCCCGAATATTTCAGTTTTTTTCCACTGAAATTTCCATTTTTATCTTGATATTTTACAAGTTCTTCTTTCAAGTTCATAAGTTTTTCAATGTGGCCTCCAAATATAATTTACCACGCGAGCCCAAAAAATCCAGATTAAATCTGGATTTTTTGATTTAGTTAATAAGAGATATTAGATCAATTCATTAAAGGTCGCATTAGATGGCAATGCAGTAAACGTGCAAAGAATAAATTCGGCGGACCTTGTGGGTTTAAGAAATGCATCAAAGTTAAGTTGATTGTTATCAATAACTTGTGAAGTATTATTTCTTTCATCACAAACTATATAGTAATCGTATAGACCACCATTTTGTTTAGCAAATTCAAAAATCGGCTTCATGGTATTGATGAACCTTGTTCTAGTGAAGTCATTATTTGGTTCAAATACGTAGAACATAGATGCTTTCTTAGTAGGTCTTTCCACCACAAAGAAACATCTACGAACATTAATTCTATCAAACGAACTTGGTTTTCTTTGAAGAGTTTTCTGACCAAATATTGCTATTCCTTGTGAAGGAGAGAACAGAACTGGATTGATATTCGATTTGTAAAGAATATCTCTCTGTTTTTGATTTGGCGTAACTGCTATGTCCACCACATTCCCCCCAATTAGGCCCCTGGTGAATCCTGCTGGTGCGGCCCAAGGAAACTCGGCGGCGTCATTACGAGCGAATGCAGCGGCAGCTACAGACGAAAATGGCATCCAAATTTTATCTCCTAAAAATTCATCATATGCCTGTGCCCAGTTAGCATATACACCCGCATAGGAGGAATTAGCAAGTTCAAATTGATGTCTAACAGGCCAATACACATATTGTTCAAAGCTGCGAGTCTTATCAGTAAGGACTTTATTATTTTTACCTGTGACCAATGAATGTCTAAGGACATCTGAGATAAAGAATACATCTCCTCTTCCTCCAGTATTACTTGGAAGATTGCAGAAATTTTCAAAAATACCAAAGATTGTTTGATAATTTGCTCTTATATTTGTCCCGGTGGAATTTAAATCCCCAGAAGTTTGTAGAGAAGATAAAGTAGGAACTAATGCGGTATCATCATAGTAGGAAGTTCCTAGTTCTTGAGTCGCCACATAAACAGATCCTAGTCCTGCCTCTACCACAATATCAATATCATAAATTTCATCATTTAGAACTGAATTAACTGCTCTTTGAATCTTTGCAGGAATCGATCCTAAATCTTTTGAGGTTAATACTGTATTGGAGAAGTCTCCCAGTGCGTATAGATTGTCTGCATAATCCAAATTTATATCCGCACTCAGCAAAGCAGTAGTAGTTATGCCGGATTTGGTAATATCGTTACTATTTATAATAGTATTTGTGAGAACACGAATTTTTTTATTTGGAATTCCATTTGGTCCAAGTGAAGTTGACCCATACTTATTGGATAGATATGGATTGACTAATACCTGTGTATTTAAACTATTATTATCTACACTTTCCAAGAAAAATGGAATGGCTGGACCTCCAGAAGGATTCAATTGAGTTCTAAATGAATCAATTGAACCAACAATCTTATCCTCAAGTACATAATCTAGTTTGTATGCTTCGGTGGCATTTAGACTCTTGCGAAGTTTAAATACTCCAATACTTAAGGTATCATCATATGATCTACCATCAATATCATAGGGGGATAGTCCTTCCATTACTTGAGATATTGATCCGTATGATCCGTAGGTGGCACTTAGGTTAAACTGGAGATTTCCAGTAGGAACAGCGGTATAAGTAGCAGAACTTCCAGAAATACCAATTACCGGGGAAGATAAGCTTACAGTTTGTACTCCAAGAACGGTAGTATAATTAGTAGCGGGATTAAAAGTAGTGTTATCGGCAATTGCCACATAATATCCTTCAAATTGACTATTAATAGTGGATTGCCTAGTATTTAGAATTATAATTCCCGCATTTCCCAAAGCAGAAGTTGAGGATAATGCGGTGGCCGCACATCCACTTGTTGACCATGTGAATAAAGACCCCTCCAATAGTTGATTATATTGAGTCGGAGTAAGAGTAAATTGAATAGGCGCACCCAAAATATACGTAGCAGAAGGAGAAGTTAAATCTGTTCCAAATGCAGAGGTGGCAGATACGAAAGTATTGACTGGATAGGCTAATGCAGAATAATTGGACCCAAATCCTGCCCCGACACCAGATCCGTAGGGCAATCTATAAGTAAAAATAGTGGCAGGCGAGTTAAGAAGCTCTTCAACACCATGATAAAAGTATCTTTCCACGCTATTTGTAGGAATTCCATACACTGATTGTAGTTCATCTAGCGTAGAAATCATTAATACCGAATCAGTTGGACCGGAATTGGTATATCCCGCGATAAACACATTGGTCCCCACGTTATTTGGAGCAATGAGAGATAGATCTCTCTCCGCAATTTGCGTACCGGGGCTAGTTATAGTTAAAGTTGCCATATTTCTATTTAATCTTTTACCAATAAACTTTTCGAAGATTAAATCTCATTTAGTATCTCGACATGCATTTGGGAATAAACGAAGGTAAATCCACTTTCAATTATAGAATTTTTCACAGTGTAGGCTTATAATTTTCCTTTCAGTGAGAGGATAATATTTTAATATAGTCCCTTCTGTAAGAGTACAATTAGACCACGAATAAGGTTTTACCTCATAATACCCGTTCTTTTTTATCATATTAGCAATCGTTCTACTCATATTAAACTTCTTCTCAAAATCACTTAAAGTATAACAAATAATTTTATCCGTCAAATTATTTGGATAAAATACTTCAATTAAAAAAGGCAAATAAATGTCTTTGGGTGAACGAGTATCTTTTACTACTCCATCAAAATTTAATAATTCTATTACTGTTCCAACGGGAAAGGGGTGCAATGTTCTCTCCGTTCTGGCAGTGATGCTTTTAATTTTTCTGGCTTTTAATTGGGATATCCACACTGAATTAACCCCATATTCGGATATGAATGCCGCATCTGTCCTAATTGATACATCATATTTCGGCTTATCTGGTTCGTATATTCTTATAATATAAGATTTTGGCCGCTTTCCGATTATTCTCGTTCTTTTAGTTTTGGCTCGTTCCGATGATCTATGTTGTTTATTTTTCAATAATTGTCTTCTAAATTCTTGTTCTTCATCATTAAAATACTCTACCTCTTTTCCATTATCATCTACATATTGTAATTTTATGAGGGTTCCCCCTGGAAAAAAATGTTTAGAGTTTTTAAAAATTCTTTTAATTGTAAATGTTTTGTCGATTGATAACTTTAGTAAAGTAGACACACTAATATTGGACGATAAATTACAGTCTTTAATAGAATTAAACTTTTTTTCTCTAATTTCTCCATTGGGAAAGTGGAATATTAATATAAATGGCCTGGCCGGTATAGGTGATTTCTTAGATAATACTCTCACTCCTTTACGAGGATTTATCCAATTTGGGTTCATTTCTTTCATGGTTCTTCCTTTCTTCGGACTATTGATAGATACGGGAATTACTGGCCCTTTAGCTACATCTATCCGGTTATAAAAATTATTATTTTTTGCAACATTATGAAATTTTAACCATTTTTCCTCTAATTTATAAAGTTCATTTCTATCATCTATGTAACAATACTCTATAATCACTCTCTTACACGTTTCGGGTCTTTTAGCTATGACATTCAACATCCGTTTGTTTCCACATTTATATCTAGTGGTAACTGATCTTCCTTTATGAGAACCTATATAGTACTTATCTCTTTTTGTATCGCACCACATATACACGAAACCGAACGATTGTAATTTTTCATCCATACCTCATTATTTAGTATAAATGATTTACTATTTAAGGAATTAAATATGATCAACAATCCAAACTATGCCTCATTCAATATTTTTACATGTATCTGACTATATACAAAGACAAATTTAGATGATATTTCCTTTCCTTCGTCGCCCTTCTGATCATATACTATCTGGCCAAGGGAAGTGGGGAAGGCTTTAGTGTACGTGAATGAGATTCTCTTTTTACCATACTCATCTAATCCATAAACTGTTAAATCCGTCATGTAGTCATTGAAATTAGCATCTACTGGGATGTTATGTTGATTATAAACTCCAGAATATTGGTCATGTAGTAAGTTTAGCCACTGATAAATGACATAATAGTTATTATATAGAGAATCTACATTAAAATTAATCTCAACTGGGGGATATGAGTCCTTAGAAAAGGATGAAACATACAAAGTGGACCCAGCATAACGAACTTCTGTAGCCTTTACTGTAATTTCGGGAACCATCGTGCCAAATATCGAGAATTGTACACTATCCGGTATAATTGTAGTATCATTTCTCTCCAATTTTCTCACTATTGGCTTTAGTATTGGCGGCGTATCAAACACTAAAAAGAATTTATCTTCTCTGGCTTTGTTTAATACGCTCTGAATTGTGACCTTGTTCATATTAATTATTTAGGTGGTCATTGAAGTTAATCTTTCAATATTCTTCGGAGAATATTTCCCACTTCTTATGACTTCCTCTAATACCCCATCAAATTTTTCCTTTTTGTTTATTTTTATCCATTGTAGTATATGGAGTGGCAAGTCTACCCAAGTTTTTATATCTTGATGTGAGAATAACACACTATTCCTTTTCTGGGTGTTTAAAGTTTCAGATATTACTTGAAGATTATCATGATGATGTGGCCCACCCTTTGATAGTGGCCATATATGATCAATATGTTGTTTTATTCCATGTTTTTTATGCATTTCTCTAGATTTAATGATAAGTTCTCTTTCAATTTCTAAATCATGATTTGGATGAGTCTGATTACTCTTAATAGCTCTTTGTCTAGATTTAATTAAATGATATTTTTCGGGATTTGCTATTTGCCATGCTTTATTGGCGGCTTTAACCTTATCAGTATTGGCCTTGTAATATTCTCGTCTAATTGCCTTATACTTTTCTGAATTAGATTTATAATATTCCTTCATACCAATCTTAATTTTATCTTTATTGGTTTCTCTATATGTTTTTTCATAGTTCCTACTTCTATCTATATTTGCATCATGATTTGCCTTTTTATTGGCCTTGCATCTATCTGGATTTGCCTTGGCCCATGCCCTACTATTGGCCCTGTGTTTATCTAAATTGGAATCTCTCCACATTCGGTTATAAAAGGAATTACAAGTCTTACATATTCTGGATAGCCCATCCTTTTGACTTTTATTTTTAGAAAACTCATTAATATCTTTTTCACACTTGCAGTTTGGGCATGCTTTCGATTCCTGGTTATAATCCAAATTATCTACAATTATTTTCATAATAATATTTATCCGAAATGATTTTATTATTGAGATATAATTGTAAAACTAACCTATATTTACTTATGTGAACCATCTATCCATGGCATCATATTGATCTTGTGTCATTGTTCTTTTAGGATCAATATAAGGACTTCCTCCCTGTAGGAACTTCCACCCATCTCTCATTAACGCCGCCATTTCGTCATCGGCTTCTCCGAATGCTCCAAATACCATAGGATTTAACATAGAATTCTCAATTTTATCCACGTTTTCATTGGTATAGATAGAAGTGGGGCTTTCAAAGTATTTTATACCATAATCCAAAATGGATATTTTTAGGGGTTTACCTGCAAGATCCAATTCATCAATAGTAAACCATCGCTCACACACTTCTCTATCTAGAATCATCAGTGCCCATATGGTTGCCATCGTTCTATCATCATGTTTTCCGCTTGCAGCTTGCCAGGTGTCATTTACTTTAACAAAATCCTTGAATATTTCTTCCAATGACTGTTCATTTTTGAAAACTACCGACCTTCTATCACTATAAAAATATCTGGCATTGGCAACAGCATGGTATTTCGTGTTTCTTTGAGATACCATGCCCAGTAATTCAAAGCTTTTTCTTCCTGCTATCTTAGAACCATAATTCACTATTCTAGGATACCCCAAATCTATTCCAATTCTATCCGCAACTTGTCCTCCTTGGTTATTTCTTTCAATACACACCAAAGGATTTCCCCAGTGACCCAATATTTCATACAATCTGGCAGTGAACTCTGAAACTGGAATAGTATTATCATAATATTCCGCCACCTCTATAATTTCTTGAAGATCTGTTATATCCAATACCTTAATGACAGAATAATCTCCTCCTACTCCTTCAGAAACGTCAACTCCAACTACATATAAATTGTCAGGGTTAGGATGTTCCCAAATTTTATATTTCCCATCCATCAATGTCTCCCTGGGTTCACAAATATTTCTTTTAAGCTCTCTATATAGAGATTCATCCATGGAAGTAGTACCAGTATTAAGGAAAAAACAGTTATATTCTTGGTCCCATTTTTCCTGTGAAGCCAATCCACTTCTAATCTTATCTGCCCATTCTTGAGTTCTACCTGGAACCTCATTCCACAAGATTTTGTCATGCGCCCATCCATTTTTGCCCTCCACTGCCTGTGTATAGGTAGTATGAAATAAGTTTCCTGTTCCATTGGGAGTGGAACACATGAATACTTTAGAAGTATCGGATGCGGACACGATAGGAAACACAGATGCCCAGAATGGGTCCATTAGATGTTCTTCTATGAATGCGGCCTCATCAATTACAAGAATTGAGACGGATTGACCACGGGCAGCAGTACCAGTGGTAGTCGAAATTGATATTCTACTATCATTTTCTAGTTTCATGGAGGTCTTTCCATATTCACCATCGACGGGAGACTTTAACCAGTTGGGTAATAATTCATATGCCAACCTAATTCTTCCAAAAATTTCAATAGCAGTTGCTTCTTTATTGGCCACTAACAATATTCTCTCATCACCAAAGAAAATAGCTCTCCATAGTAGAAATATTGTCATTAATGTTGAATTGTGGGTAGGTATTAGTGTCTTGCCCGCCAAAAACAAATGATCTGAAGAATCTACCTCAATACATCTAACGGGTACGGATTCTACTTCCCTGACAGATTTAATATAGTGCCACTGATTTCTTTTATTTGACTCAGGATGATCAATATCATTAAGTTTTATTCTTTTTGTTTTAAAGGATAGTTTACACACATATTCTCTTGGAGTAAATACTACTTCAGCACATTCTGAACAATTTATACCATTACAAGTAGGAATAAATGTATTATATACCGTTTTATATCCCAAACTTTCTACTAATTCCTTTACCTGAATCGCTAATTTTAAATTAGTATTATAAAAAGTGGCCAATCCCCTTTTATTTATGTATCCATCAGAATCCATTAATCCTCTAAGTAGTTCTAATCTTTGTCCTCTTGAGGATAACATATAATCGGTGGGAATATGTTTATTACTAAAGAACCCCATTTCCCTTAGTTCTTGAGATAATGAAGTTTCCGTTCTAAATCCTTTTCTTCCGCTCAACATTCCGAGATTTATTAAATAATTGTCGCCATGTTGTTTACACACTAATGTATATTGCGTATTATATTCTTCTAAGTTTTTGATAGTCTCTTCAATATCTCTTTTACCTACTGTAATTCTCGGGCCTTCGCTGGCCCCATCCCCTAACCAAAGTCCTAATACATAGGGAGGTATCCTTAAATCTTTTTCAGAGTTGATTAGTCCATTAATGCATGATGGTATCCTATGGTTTGGTTCCCCAGATTTACTAGTTAAAGTATCAAATATTTCTTGAGTGGTTTTAACACTTCCAATAGTACGAGTTTTGCGTTTTCTCTCAGTTTTTGATTGAGTATACCAGTTATGTTCTGCATCAGCCACTATTTTCTCCCCGTTATCAAACTCCACTTCAAAACATTTTCTATCATACCTAGTCTCGTATGCATAAGTCACGTTACAAGGCATTCCATCTTTACCATACACCACATCCCCTACTTTTAATTCCCCCATAGTGGTCCATCCAGTAGGAGTTAAAATAGGAGTATCCAATGCTAATGCTTTACCTACTTGCCTACTTGCCATGAGAACAAAAAATCTATTCTCTTTCATTGCCTGTAAAATTCTTCTTTGTGCAGGAAACATTCGTATTTTTTCTTTTCCTTTACCTGGTATTAGAATGGTAAAGTAATTTTCGGCAAAGTATAAGATATCTTCCTTACATCTTTGAATCTCAGATAACATTTCTTCTGTATATTCAAACTCTGCTCCTCTTGAGGGAACATTAGGATTTCCCATATACATTTTATCTTTTTTTGGTCGCCCAGCCATATATAAAACTATTTATGTTAAATATACTCATATGAAGAATCGCGACACCGTTTGTATTGGAGATATCTATGGAAAAATGCTTAATTCTCTTAGATATACTCTAAAAGAATCCAAGGCTAAGACCTTTCCAGGACAAAAGGTGGAACTTGTTGGGGATGGTCCAAAGGTATCCGGTTACAATGAGGTAGATGGGGAATACACGGGCAAAAAAGGAACTAAAAAGAATAAAGGCAAACGACTTAATATGACTAAGGCAGTCAATGAAGTTGGAGAAGAAGATGAAGAGGATAAAAAACCATCCTCGGTAGAGAAAAGAATTGAAAAATTACAAAATGCTATGCAAAAACCAAATATTTCTGATTCGGAAAAGGCCAAAATCAAGAAACAATTGGATAGTCTCACTAATGAATCAGAAGAAAGATTACAAGAATCCAAAAAAATTACAAACAAATCACTAAATAACTTCATGAGCAAATCAGTGTTCGATAAACTATACAGTAAGGTTCTCCGCGAAAATTTTGGTCAAGATGAAGGAGATGATCTTGATGCCCTTGGTCTTGATGATGCCACTTCCGATTCAGAAATGGACGATGGAATGGGTGGAGAAGATATGGGAGAAGAAGGGGGGGACGAAGTGACCTTTACTCTTCCACGCGATGTAGCTCAACAGCTATGTGATGTTCTTCAAGCTGCCATTGGTGGTGGAGAAGAAGGGTTCGGAGACGAAGGTGAAGATGATGGCCTTGACTTTGGAGACGAAGGAGAATTTGGGGGAGAAGAAGATAATTATGGGGAAGAAGACGAAGAAGTGCAAGGAACTAAGGTCGCTCCCGATAAGAAGAAAGTTTTCCAAGCTAAATCTAATCAAGTGGCTGGCCCACCTAAGCCAAAGCATACTAAGGCTAAGGGCGATGTTACTGATGATGTTGGCACCACTGAAACCACCCCTCCGATTACTGCCCTACAGGGTAAGTCCAATCAGGTTCCAAGTGCGGTTAAGGTCGGAGACTATTTTAAATAATAACTCCCAATAACTAATAATTTAGATAAAGCCTACCTAAACAGTAGGCTTTTTCGTTAAATATCTTTAAGTGAAATCCTTTTTACAATTTTTTCTAGAATATCGCCACAATCTTGCAGATGGTACTCCTTCGCCCTCAATTCAAGTCCATAATGGAAAAAATCCTAATATAGTAGGACCAGATAAGAAAAAAATACATACTGTTGGACCGTATCAAGTCATAAATAAAAAGCTAAAATCCTGTGGAATATTAACTATGCCAGAGATGCAAGAACTAGGACTGCAATGGGAAAATGGAAAAACTATTGAAGGATATAAAAATATAAAACCTCCCATTAATATAATCATGTCCATAGGGCCAGGGGGGCAGTGTCAAGGTAAAGTAGTAAGGGCATAAATAATTATATGTCATGTCCAACCACCCCATTGTCCTGTCTAGATCCCGTAAATATTTTTGCGGGAGTGTATAATCCCAAGTGTGGAGGATTTGCCGACCCATCTAACTATCAAGCCGAACAAGCTATCTTCGGGTCAGGATTCCAAGAACTGATTAATAATTATGGAGTAGAAATAAATTACTATGTGAATGGATTTAATTTATCCGCCATGAATATTCTCTATGGTGAACATACCACACAGGAATATATTGGTCCTTTCATAATTAAATCATATTTGGAATTAACTGAAAGTATATCATTAGCTCAGTATGGCATGACCTCTGATGATGAGTTGACTGCTTATATCGATATAAAAGATTTTACCAACATCCTACCTCTATCGGCATTTTCATTCAATGGTCAAAGAGTAGAACCTAAATCAGATGATCTACTAGAAATAACTGCATTGGGTTGTAACCGACCTGGGGATAGAGGCGCAAAAATATTCAGAGTAACTGAAGTATTGGACCAAGATGCCGCCGCTGGTATGAATCCGGTTTTAGGTCATTATATTTGGAGACTTAAAGCCAAGAGATATGAAACCTCTATGGAAACTAATGCTCCTCAAGAGAAAGGCAATGATCAGGTGTATGACAATACCTTCTCTGGTAAATTATCATCTCTTTTATTCCCAGAACTTTCAAGTACTGAAAAAATATATAGTCAAAATATTGATACTATTTCACAAACCAGTGTATATGATATGTCTGTGAATGATACTAGTATATACGGTACTTATTATTGACCGGGATAAGTTACTGACACCCGATATCCAGTAGATATGGAGGCTGAATTATCTGCTCTGACTATATAGGAATTTATATAATCGGTAAAGGTTCCTACAAATATTCCCGATCCTCCTGAATATAAAACAATTCTTAATAGATGTAACTTATTATTACCTAATATAAATTCAGTATCGCCAGAATCTCCTGTAACTACTGATCTCCAGAATGGTCCAGTGATGGGGGTAGTCTGATTTATATCACATTTCATATCATTGACATATAACTTTCTACCATATGGAGTCCACGATAATGGGTTTAAAGGAAATTCTGCCATTGTGGAGTTTCCTTGTGAAACTACCACTGTTAATGGATTAAGGTCAGATAACTTATTAAGCTGATCTTGAGTAAATTTCATAATTGGCATTATGTACACCCAATCTGGAACCTCATCTGCCAATAAATACACCGATAGGTCCGCTAGATACTGTTGTTTTGGATCTGAAGTGATTATACTATTATCTGGATAATCATTAATCCATTTCAAAATCGTGGTCTGAAATACCTGACTTCCATCCGTATTGGCAAAGGTTAGTAATTTTCCTATTTCAGGTCCAGTAGAATGTCCATTGGATAACATGTGTCGTTTAGTTATCATAATTGGTCCTCCTTTTTGATACCAATTATCATTTTTTTTAGGAATACCGGTCAACTGATTTCTAAAATCCTTTCCCCATAAGTTAGGATTTGGCACATATACCAAAGAATCCCAAGGATATACCACATTACTATCTATATACATGGAACTTAATGGATCAGNCCCAATTATTCTACTAAGTACCATTGAAGTCATCACATTTGATAATGGAGTTATGTCATCATAAGAGAATGAATCTACTAATGACAATGTTTGATACAAAGTATCCAAAAACATATTTGTGGCGATTCCATTTGTTCCCATTACATCTTGATTAGATATGGTGGATGGGATCGTTGTCTTTGAATTGGAAAAATCGATGACACTATCCAAAACAGTATCATCATATGCATCCACATATTCAAAAAATAAATAATACTTTTCGATATCAGAAAATATAAAGTTTACTGGTAATACTAGTGGCCATCCCCAATCAGATGAATAATCTGATAAGTTATATATTGCCGACCCCGTTGACGATACGGGTTGAAAGGTGTTTAGAACATTATATGTATTTGAAAATTTTTCCAACGCAACTATTGGTATTCCGGCGGTTATAGCATAACTAAAAGTATCGATTTTATCTCCTATGTTAATACCAAACTCAGATTTGGTACTTCTCCCTTTGATATCCAAGTTTTCTTTAAATTTATTCGTTGTCCCTACTAATTTTGTCGTGTCTATAGATAGAGTATTAATAAGTCTCTTTATTTTTTCAGGATATTGATATTTTTCAGAATTAATATCATTGTAATTCATTAGTTCCGCTAAAGAATCTAGGAAGTCCACTTCGCATTTATCTAAATCTTGCGTGTTTTGAACAAAATTGGAACTTTTTTCATAAGTTTTTAATCCTATTCCTTCATGATTAGAATTTTCATTTCCTAATATTCCTCCTAGAAAATCTCCAAATAAAACTTCTTTATCAAGTAAGGTTTCTTGAAATCTTAAATCTTTTAAAGTGTCCTCTGAATTAAAGTTTTCGTTTACTTTATAAAAATCAAAATAGTTGAATGGATATACTGTAAAAGCTGAAGATTGTCCGAATAATTGATAAGAACTTAATAAATCATTAGTAAATATGCCATTTACTAAAATCACTACGTCATTCAATATTTTCCCAGAAGATAAATCGGAAAAATGAATTGCTCCTCTAAACGCTCCCCCCGAATTTTGTCCTGATAGGGTATAATTAAGAGTTTTTATTTCATATAAAGAAGAATCCACTCCCGATAATGATATATTAAGATCAAATAATGATATTTTATCAAAATTTTTAACGGAAAATCCATATTGATCTTTTATCTTTACTACAAACGGTATTTGAGTATTGTAGTATTTTATGGGATTAATATTAAAAGAGTCAATTGAATATCCCTCCCCGTCCAATCCATTAGAAGTAATACTTAGATAGGATGGAACACTGTCCACTACTGTAGCCGAAAGGGTTATTCCCAAAGTATTGACATATTTCGAAGTATTATTGGTCTTGTCGAAGAAAAAGTTATATAATACCTGTGGAGATACACTATCATCTTTAAAATATACATCTTTATAAGCAGACATTCCAATATAGAATGACCCGTCATCAGTAGATAAACAATTGGCTATAGTATCTCCAACTATTTTTCCATATAATTTAGTAGGAATTAGTTGTATTCTATCTATTTCGGTATATTGATTTGATTGTATTGAAAAATTATAGATGGTATCATATAGAGAATACGTATTTTCTAAATGTTGAAACTTATTATCTTTAGACCACCAATCATCACTATTACTATTATAAACCTGATAAAAGATATCAGATTGTGGTTGATAAGCCGGATAATATGATTGAAATGTGAATGGTCCCTCTATATGACCACATCTAAATATAAAATCATCATACGATGTAACTAGATAATTGTTCATCTCGTCGGTAAGATTTTGTCCATCTTCCGTTAAAATATAATTTTTAGTCTGTATAGTAAATGTAAATGGGATATAATCCACTATAGTTATAACTTTTTCAAAAGAGGATACCATTGCGTTGTTATCACAATTATATACAACAAGATTCACTGTATATATTCCAGGTAATGTATAACTTTTAAAGGACGAAAAAGATTTTGAAATGGTCCCATCTCCAAAATTCCATACTACCCTATAAATTGAATTATTTGGTAAATCAGGAACAAATAGTAAAGGAGTTCCATCTAAAGCATAAGATGATAAAGAATCCTGCCCTTTAAAATCATATGCGCTAAAGTTGACGTAGGTAGTGGTAGTCATGATTAATTATCTAATACCTCAATACGATTTATTAAGGAAGACGGTCTAAAAATATATGGAAATTTAAAGAATGGTAAAGTGGTCGTTTGATTTATTAAAGTTTCATCTACTCCTTCAAACATTGGATTCCAGGCCACGAAAGAAAGTCCATTTATAAATATACCCTCAGTATCATTTGTAGTTCTTATACTTCTAATAGCGGGAAGACTCAAAATATTAGAAGACAAAACAGAAATATCGATAGTCTGTCCTAATGTCATGTTGGACGGGCTAAAATAATCCAATATAACATTAAGAACTCTTTTTTTAAGGGTTTCTTTGTTGGTATTATCATTTTTTTCTCTAACTATAACAAGTTTTGTATCGGAATACACATCTTTAGATACTACACTATCTGTAAATCCAAAATCCAGCGCCACATATATAGGATCTCTTGGGACTACCTCATTGCTTATCATCTTTTTATCCTTCGTTATGCTTTTAATAAGAGTTTTAAAGCTATTGCTTATGAAATCTGGATATTGTTCATCCTGTGAGATGTAGAATAAGGGAACGCAAAATACATTGACATTGTTAAAGTCACAGGAATCGGCAAAATTAGCCTGATTCATTATTACCCGGTTTACTTTATTAGGATCAACACAAATTTTATAAAAATAATCAATATATTCATCAATAAACAAGGTATTGTCAACCACTTTAACATCGTTTAAGATATTAGGCATGCTCTTTTTTAAAAACTTTTCGTAATCCAATTCTGTGACCAATCTAAGTTGATTTGATAAGAATATGGGAGCATTTTCTCTGATTTGGTCCACTGTTTCCGCATCCTGCAATAAAGTAGAATTAGATGGATTACTAAAAGTTAAAAATGATCGTCTGGTTTCGTCTATTTGACTATTATTATCGGTATATACATCAGTATAAATCTCAGAAAATCTACTACTATTATATATGAATAACTTATTTCCATTTATAGCATTCTTACTGATTTGTCCTTTAGTTCCATCGCTTAGAATGTAAAAAATTGCCACTTGATCTCCGGTATTCAGTCCCTTTCCAAATATATTATTTCCAAACTTGACTTCATAGTGACCATTTTCATTAAGACGAAGATCAAATACTCTTGAAGTAGAGTCCGATAAAAATAAACTGTCAACTTCCGTCCATTCATACCACAATCCAGTAGATATTTCATTGACATACACGGAAATGGTTCCATGTGAAATAAATCTAGTGTCTGTAGTATCGACTAAATTATCTACTACCACTGGAAATGTTTCGTAATCAATGCCCTCTGCCACATATATTGGATATTCTCCCACTACCCCCTGATATAAGATAACATTGGTATTTAATTCCTCAATAGATTCCACATCCGAATTAGATTTTTCAAAATTATAGTCAGATATAAACATATATTGAATATTATCTATTAAAAAATAGCTATATTTACGAATATTGTAATTTCCCATAGCTAAAGATGCAGAAGCCACACAATTTATAGGAGAAAGAGAGGTTTGTTGCCCGGTGGGTTTGTATCCGATTAATTTTACAATCTTATTCATGTTTTCATAGATTGTAGCCTGTGAAAACATTGCTTCCGACGAGTTTTGATTGAGATAAAACATCAAAACATGAGTATAATAGGCTAATACATCAATCAATGACGATAAATTACTACCTTCATAATTTTGATCAGTAAATTTTCCTCCATTATTAAGCTGTTCAATCATGAACGCCTTCAATGTTAAGGCATCAAAGTTTATATAGGCATCTTGAGGAAGGTTATACTCTAGGGTAGGATTGCTCACCCAAGTATTTAACCTACAGAATTGTATATCCGGCACTATTCAACTGAGACTTAATAGATAACCCGTTTATATCTAAGGAGGGAACATTAATTTGTAGATTTATATAGTATGTCTGCTCATCGGAATTTCCTATTACTTGAATATTTTGAATTACTATGCGGGGTTCCATGTTAGGAAGTCCAGTTTGTATGGCATCTTTAATTATGAATGTCATAAAGTTATCTACAGGCTCAAATAGATATTGATTTAAATCCATCCCATAAGTAGGATTTAGTATTTTTTGTCCTGGTGCAGTTAAAAATGCAGTAACTACACTATTTTTAACCGCATTTTCGTCGTATAGGGCAGACACATCATTTAAATATTCTTGTTTATTAAGTTGATTATTGAATGATACCGCAGGAATAAGATCAAATTGAATATCCTTATACAAATAATTATGATTTAACACATTATTTGTCAATGCATCTATCTGTAGTGATTTAATTTTAATGGCCATCTTAATAAAGAACTTCAATTAGATCAATTTTAAAGGAGTCTTCGTCGAATCTATATGATTTCAGAAGATTAGTGGCAATTTTATTAAAATCCTCATTGATATTTGACGCTTTTAGAGAACTTCTAATCTTGACTGCGGCATTTGCCGACCCTTTTCTAGTATTAAATGGCCCCTTTGCCATGTTTAATAGGGTATCCTTATTAGAAACTGTCAGTCCATTGAGGTAATCAATCAATTCTGGTCTTAAATTTTCAAATTGTGCTTCCGTTTTAACATTAGATAATCTATCTAACATCCCTCCTCCATCGGAAGATGAGGAATTCGCTCTTTTTTGTTGAACTTTTGATAATTTTATTTCCGGACTTCTAAGAATAGTATGGGAAAAGTAGTTAATTAGAGCAAATAGTGGAAGATTATTGTATAATTGATCTACTGTAATACTATAATTATCCCCATTTTTAAGTTGAAATGACCTATCTTTTGCTTCTTTATATCTTTCATCCTGTAGTTTTAAAAATATTAGTAATGGATTTATACTATCATCTTCTGATGCCAATAATTCCAGTAATTGTAATTGTGCCTCGGCATCTTTATTCACTTGGGCTTGTAATTTTTCATAATCAAGCTCATGAAGAGGAATTGAGGTTTTCGGAGCTTCTTTATCTACTTGTAACTGGTTGGCTTGAATTTTATATAGCCGATTTGCAGTATGATTAATCACGGTGAGCAATTGATCAAGATATTGATCATTCAATTCCTCATTTTCCCCCACTACGTTCTCAATTTCTGCATAAACATCATCTAATTCTTTCTTATGGTCATCTTTAGTGGCCTTTACTTTTTCTAATTCGGCTAAAAACTTATCATAATCCTCCCCACCCTCTTCTCTTTTCTTAGGATCGTTGACAATTTTGATTAAACGGTTTATTTGACCCCAAAGATTATCAATAACCTTTGGTTTGGTCTTAATTACACTTTCTTGATATGCTGAGATCTGTCCACGATTCTTTTTGAATCCATTCATGATTCCTCTCATCTGATCAGTGAATACTTCATCATTTTTAAGTACCTGAAAGGCTTTTCCCAGTAATTTAATAGTAGAAATGGCATTTGCCCCTTTATCCACTGGATCTTTGCTCTCTCTTGGCTCAATTAATGGATTGAAATTAGACTTTCCAATAGGACTTGAGGATATTCCCGCTGGTCCAGCACTATTTTGAGCAGTAAAAAACCTTTCACCTGGTTTGGTGTCTTTGGCTTCGAGTATAACCTTACATAATTTTTGGAATGTCATGATAATATTTAACTATTTCCGCTAAATATAGTCATGGGTAAGAAGTTTGACACAGTTTTCAATACAATTTGGGAGGGCGTGAACTCTCGCTTTCAAAATGGAGGTTATCTCCCTGGCGATATTGTTAAGTTTAGACCTGATTATAAATCCACTGCTTGTTATAAGGCTATGCATACTCCAATGTGTCAGGAATTGGAAGCATTGATTAAAAGTGGTCTAAATATCAAGGTAATTCAAGTAGGAGATAAACTTTCTGGTCTATCTGCTGGTAATGATCATAAAACTGCTGATAATATTGTCCTTACAGTGGCGGGAGATCATGGCGGTGGTCGCCATTTTGGATCAATTACCGTTTCTACTGATATGGTTGATATGGCAGATGCATCCGATCCAAGTCCTAAAATTCCTGATCAATTTTATAGAGATGATGAAAAATATCTCAATGGTAAACAAGAAGAATGGAAGGCAGATCAGCAAAATATTACCCGTGTAACTGATAAGGGCAATGGAAAATATACTCCTACTGACCTAAAACTTGCAGGGGAATCCACTCGTCTTAAGATTGATAATGAAAATATTGCCAATCTATACGAAGCAACTTTACAATAAATACTTATATGTCTAAATATACCAATAAAGATATGGTGCTTCTACAGGAGGCGTATGCTCTTACTCTATTAAAAGAACAAGCCCCAAGTATGACCTTAAATCAGATTAAATCTCGACTATCTCTAATGTCAGAGTCCGAATTAAAGTATTTAATAACTGTTCAAGAAAGAATTCTTAATGAATTCTGGGGAGGCGTTAAGAATTTAATGGGGGCAGGTAAAAATGCTGCCAATGCAGTAGGAAATGCTGCTAAAAGTGCAGTCGGAGCAGGAGTCAATGCAGCTAAGAATGTTGCGGGCAATGTTGGCAATGCAGTCAGTTCTGCTGCTAAAGGAGTTGGCGCGGCGGCGGGACAAATGGCAGGTAACGTCAAGGATATCTATAACGCAGGTAATCAAAGTTCTGCTTATGATGCCTCAATTAAACAAGCAAATGATTTAATTGCTAATTTAGTAGCATTGGTTCAAAAATATGATCCTGAAGTCACCGAAGAAGATATTATGGGAACTCCGCTACAACAAATTATTGCGGATCTGACTGTGGGTAAAGAAGATGTATCTGCTTCCACCCCATCCTTAACCCAAGGGGCAGGACAAGCTGCTCAAGCAGGATATCAAGCTAATAGACAACTCGCAACTGCTTAAACATTCTCCAAATTAAGAAGACATGCAAAGAAATTAATTTCCTTGTCATTTACTCTGGAAGCTCTATCAAGATGGTCGGCAATGGTTAATATCATTGCCTTCTTCTTTGAATCATCTAACTTGATAGCGTAAATGTAATTCAATAAGTCCACTAATAGTTGATCCCAATCAGAATTAAATATCCCATCATTTTGAATTAGATATTTTCTGGTTTTCAATGAATTATTATTCTGTAAATTTGTCCAGATAGTCTCCAATACGGGATTATTATCCGTTTTTGACTTAATATCAAGTATTCCATCAATACAACTCTTATCAAGTTCATTTATACACTTTCTAAGGTCAGGAAAGTATTGTTTTACTAAAACAACCACATTTTGTTTATCCTTTAGGGTGGTTTCGATGCCTTCTTCTTTCAGAATATGTAAGCATCTTGTAACTGCGTCCTTTAAAGATGGTCGAATGTCCATACTTTGACACCTTGATTGCAAAGCAGGAATTATCTTATGTTTATAATTGCCAGTTAGAATGAATCTTGCAGTATTGGCATAAGATTCCATTAAATTTCTCAATGCTGCTTGAAAATTTCCAGTGCCGAAGTCAATCTCATCAAGAATGACTACTTTAACATTGCCATTCAAGCTTTTGGTTTGAACAAATCCCAATACTTTATTGCGAATAGTGTCAATTCCATTTTCATCAGAGGCATTGATATAAAGATAATCACATTGAAGAATATCCTCTACAATTATTCGAGCAATTGTAGTTTTTCCTCCTCCCGGTGGACCTACCAACATCAGATGTGGGATTTCATCGGTAAAAGATTCTAATATCTTTCGATTTTCATCGGATAAACATAAATCTTTTAAAGTCTTCGGGCGGAATTTTTCAATCCAAAGGGAATTTAGGTATTCATTCATAAGTTCTCTTCAAGAGAATATCAGAATTTGTGCGTTTGTCAAGGGCGCGAACGAATTCTGCACACTCTAAAAGATCATCGTGAGAACCGCAGTCGAACCAAATTCCGGTGAAAGGAAGAACTGACACCCCTTCTTCATAATTCATAAGTTTAATTAGATCTACTATCTCCAATTCTCCTCTCGGTGAAGGTTTCACTTGTTTGGCCAACTTGACTGCTAAATTTGTAAACACATAAAGTCCAATTACTGCATCATCACTGATGAAAGTAGTAGGTTTTTCTACTATATCTATTAATTCTGAATCTTTAACAACTGCGACCCCATATGCTGAAGGGTTTTTTACTTTATAAGTGAAAATATTATTAGGCTGAGTGTCTATTTTTACATCACCCAATAAAACATTATCTCCAAGAATCAAAGTCACATCATCATCGCCAATAAATTCTTCTCCTATGATAAATGCCTCCGCTAATCCATTTGGGGAAGTCTGAACAACATAAGTTATGCTTACTCCGAAGTAATATCCATTTCCCAAGTATTGAATAAACAATTCTTTTTGTGTTTCCGACGCCACTATGATTAAAATCTCTGTTATTTCCATTTTTATGAGAGTTTTTAGAGGATAATAAATCATAGGTTGTTTATATACCGGAAGTAATTGCTTCGATATTCCAAATGTCAATGGGAAAAGACGAGAACCCACTCCCCCAGCCAAGATTATACCGCGCATATAAATATACTTATCATGAGGACTCTACTTGTCAAGCCGGAACAACACGAATTAATTCACAAATTATATTTTGAAGATAATTTTTCACAAGGAGAAATAGGCAAAATTATAGGAGTTAGTCAAAAGTGTATTCATAAATTGATGAAACGTCTAAATTGGCCCATTAGAACTAAACAAGAAGCCGCTAAGATTAAAAAATATAGTGTTGGATTAGATCATTGGAGAACTGAACATAAAGCTTGGAATAAAGGACTTACTCAAAATCATCCTATAATGAGATCCTTAATAGATAAAGGAAGAGAAACCCAAATAAAAAATGGAAAATCTAAGGGATCGAACAATCCTATGTATGGTAAAGTATCAACTCATGCAAAAACTGGATATAGAAAAGATTTAAATCATTCTGTTAGATCCAGTTGGGAAGCAAATTTTGCTAGGATCTTAAATTTCTTAGATTTAAGATATGAATATGAAAAACATACGTTCCCATTGAAAAATGGAGACACTTATACCCCCGATTTTTTCATACCTTCTAAAAATAAGTTTTATGAACTGAAAGGATGGGAAATTACTGATAAACATTATAGATTTATTGAGGAATATCCACAGTATACATTAAAAATTATTAAAAGAGATAGATATAATAAGTATATTAATAAATTTAGTAAGTTCATTGATTTGAATGACAATGCCTCTCTTTATACAGCAGAAGATATTATTTCGTTAGGGACCAAATGGATGAACTCTAACCAAGGAACTATGAGAGAATTTTATAAAAAATATAAAATTTCCCATAGAACAATAACTAAATTTTTTGGGAATAAAACTACTCTAACTTCCATTATTTCCTGCTAAAAAATTATACCTTTCATGGTTAGTTAAATTTAATTCGTAATAGAGAATTGTCAATTATTTCTGATTCTGAAAGCATTTGATAAATTTTATTGGCCTTTTCTCCATTGAGCACACAGTTACTTCTTGGAGCAATAATATTCAGATCCTTTAGGTCCACAAATTTCCAATTTTTATTTGCCCAATCCGCCTCTATCATTCTTTTCGCTATCTGTAGGGTATCCAAAGGATTTGGGTTGACCACATTGTAGATATCCTGTCCCTGCCAGAATCCTTCAGTATCAATATCCATAAGATTCTTAATGAACTTACATAAATCTGGAATATAAGTCTTAGAATTTACCATACTTATGATATTATCGTAATTTTTGATTTTAACCAAAAAATTTCTAGGATTTTCATCAGGAGTGATCGGCATTCTAATACGAACGATTTTATTGTCTAGATTGTTTGACATTAGTTCAAAGGCATGTTTAGATTTACTATAAAAGCTACTATGATCAAATAGTCCAAAATTTGGTTTATCTGTTTCGGTAAATTCCTTATCATATCCATTGTAGATACAACCGGAAGAAATATGAATATACTTCACGCCAAGTTTATTACATATTCTATTGAGTTTGAGGGGAGAAATAACATTTAATTCCCAACATTCCTCTTTTTTAATCTCTGCCTCATCGACATTAGGTCTTCCCGTAAACCCCGAGCAATTTATTACAATTTTAATATCATTATTAAGTAAAAACTTACTTAAAATGGATACATTATGATAATTTAGTTCCTTTGATGATCTAATCATCCTATCATACTGAGATAACTTATCGTGTAAATAAGTCCCAATATATCCCTTCCCGATTATGAGAATGCGCTCATTCCAAGGTTTCTTCCACGAAAGTTTTGATGTCATGTGAATTAACTGTATCATGAATTTGATACTTGTCAAGAGTTGAAATTATTTTTCTCTTTTTTAGACACTTCACAGAGACCAGTTTCACTACTTTTAACAGTAGCCAGAGCTTTTCTCTCCATGCCAGTACAACTCAATTCCTGAGAGGAGACATTTATACCTTGTCTAAGGATATTTTTAGCAGCATTAATATCTCTATCGTGTTCTTGAGAACATTTAGGACATTTCCAGATACGAATATTAAGAGGTAATTTATCTATAATATAATCACAACCAGAGCAGGTCTTAGAAGAAGGATAAAATCTATCTATTTTTATCACTTCTTTATCATACCACTTGGCTTTATATTCTAACATTAATATAAATGAAGACCAACCCGAGTCAGAAATAGAATAAGATAGTTTTCTATTCTTAATCATTCCTTTCACGTTTAGATCTTCCAAAGAAATCAAATCATATTCCTTTATTAATTTAGAACTTAATTTATGTTGAAAATCCTTACGAGAATTGGTTATCTTCTCATGAATCTTTGCAACTTTTATTCTTTGTTTTATGTATCTATTACTTCCTTTTGTTTTACGACTTAAATGTTTTTGAGCTTTTGATAGCTTATTTTTAGATTTTCTATTGAAATTAGGATTTTTAATTTTTGTACCATCTGAAAGGATTATGAAATCTTTGATTCCTAAATCAAGACCAACTTTTTTATCAGTTTTAGATTTATATTTTTTAGGGACTTCACAGAGAATAGAAACGAAATATTTATTAGTAGGAGTTTTTGAAAATGTGGCGGATTTAATTTTTCCCTCTAATGGTCTATGGAGATTAATTTTAATTCCTTCCGTAAATTTTGGAACTTTGATAATTTCTTTTTGTATCTTGACGTTTTGAGGAACCCCAAAACTTTGATGCCTACTTTTCTTTTTAAATTTTGGGAATTTCGTTTGTTTTTTAAAAAACTTTCCATATGCGGTTTCTAAATTTTTTAAAACTTGACAAAGCGTTTGGGAATTAACATCATTTAACCAATTATAATTTTTCTCTTTTTTGAGAGGAGGCAATCCCAAACAACACTGATTGAAGTTTAAAGTAGTACCATTATTTAAATAATGATTCTGTTTTTCTACTAGAAAATAATTATAAATAAATCTAGCACATCCAAAATGTTTAGATAATAATTCCTTTTGAGAATCGGTGGGATCGATTCTATATTTAAATGATTGATATGTAATTTCTGATTCTATTTACTTATTTAGTTCATTTAAGTAAACTTTTTATTCCAGTGTTTCTTCCACAAAAGTTTTGATATCATTCAATGTCACCTGATCATTATTATATAGGAAGTCAAGGACAATTTCTGCAAATTCTGATCCCATCGAAGACAATTCCTCATCTTCGGGGGTGTCCAAAAATTCTTGTAATTCATATATGGCATCCAGTAGTTTTTCTTCCTTGGCTTGAAACTTCTTCAATATTTTAGCACTCATTTTTTGTATTTACTAATTTATTGTAAATATTAATATGTTAAAGTGGATTATTTTAATTTGGATGATGATTGGAAATTCAGTTCCTAAAAAACCTACCGTTTTGATGATAGGAGATAGTTTAACATGTATGGCTTATGGGGACCGAATGGAATCTAAGTTAAAACAAATATATGGAGAAGTTCATGTATTGGCCGCTTGTGGGTCCAGTCCGGAAACATGGATGTCAGGAATGCGGTCATATCATAGTCGATGTGGAACTAAAAATCTTGAACCCTGGGGAGGCACAACCCCCAAGATGGCAGATCTATTAGACATATGGCATCCCGATATTATAATTATCTCTTTAGGGACTAATCATTTTGATGCAGTTAAAGAATCTGGTTCTAAAATTATTCCCCATCTTGGATACCTATATAGTAAATTTATTACGGAAGCTTCAAGTAAATCCGCCAAAATTATTTGGGTTGGTCCTCCCGATTCGTCTAAGTTTCGAGGCAAAGTGCAGGAATCTGTTTGTGAAGAAATACAAACAATTTGTAAGGCCAAAGGAGTACAATATATTCCAAGTTCTACTTTTACATCCTATTCAGGATCAGATGGAGTACATTATACTACTAAAGGGGCGGTTGCATGGGCGGATAAAGTGATTGAAAGAATTAGTTATCATTAGTTCTCAATATAGATAAATATAACTATGCTAACATGGATAATTTTAATTTGGGACAAGTTTAAAAATATTTTTAATCATAAATCGCCTGTAATCCCTATTCCTCCGGTAATACTGGATAATGATTTAAGTTCTGAATCCGGTCAGAACTTGTACACGGAAAATAATCAATCTATAAGTAAATAATGATATGAGTGTTAAAATTTCACAACTTCCTACTGCCTCTCTTCCCCTAATTGGAAATGAAACCTTCGCAGGCAATCAGAATGGAACAACTATTACTTCAGTTTTAAGTGACATTAAGACTTTTACAAATAGTGGAGTGGTTTTGACTACTAACTATCCTTCTCTTTCTACTAACTGGCAGAACACCTATACTACTTTCAGTGCGGCCTCTTCTAACTACGCATTAAAAAATGTTGACAATCACTTTTCCACTGGACAAACCATCGTGGGGGGGTTGACTGCCAGTGGTTTCACTATTCCAAATCCTACATATCCAATAACCTTTAAACGGGGTATGAATTCCGAAGTGTCCTTTGCAATAGGATTTACCCTTCTTCAAAATTTATCTGGAAATTTTGTTGTCGCTCTAGGTTATAGTGCCGGGGATCTTAATTCTGGGGATTATGTAACTGCCATATCTAGGCTTGCCGCCTATAGTAATACTGGAAGTAATGTAAATGCTCTTGGATGGGCGTCCGCATATACTAATACTGGAAGTAATATAAATGCATTGGGAACTAATGCATGTTATTTAAATACTGGCAATGATGTTAATGCATTAGGACATAGCTCGGCTGCGGGTAATGCTGGTAATAGTGTGGTTGCTATTGGAACCGGAGCTGCCACTAATAATGCGGGTAATAATGTGGTCGCTATTGGAAATGATGCGGGAGTCTCAAATTTTGGAGATGAGATGATTGCTATTGGGACCAATGCAGGAACTTCTAATGAGGGATCTAATAATATATTCATTGGACGAGACACTCTTCTTTTTACTACGCCCCTAAGTTCATGTATAATAATAGGCAGAGAGGCATTAGCTACTGCCAACAATCAATTTGTATTGGGGTCCACCCACTATCCGGTATTAACCGCATCTTCAGGAATCAATACTAATAAATTTTTAATGATTCAACTAAACGGTCAGACTTTGAAAATACCACTATATAGTTAAGCGCTACAATAGTATTAAATAATGGGGATGGCAACTACCCTACAATTAGGATTCCCCCCTGTTCCCCATAGTATTACCAATCCCAACGTAAAGAGGATTGATTCTTTGGATGTTGAGGGGCCAATGCCTTTTTTAACCTTTATTAAGATTATAACTGTGTCTTTTGAACCCGAAGGACTACAAAACTACTATAATTTTTATATTCAATCTTGGAATTCACAGAATCTTAACAAACCAGCTTCCGACCAATCTATAATAGTTGAAAGATATAGAGATTTTATAAAAGATCTGACTATTAATTATACCACATTAGAAGAAAGACAATTTTTATCCAGAATAGATTTTAATGATCCTTACGATTTAGATATTGCACTGGGATTTTATAGTAATAAGTTAAGAGAACTGGCCCAATACTATAATAATAAGAGAAATGATATTAGATTCTCCCTTATTAGGAATAAGTTAATAGGTACTGACTTTGGAACTGAACGAACAATAGAGGAATTGGTGTTGTCCTTTCTAAAAACATTGGAAGATGGAAAAATATTATACGATTATGATGTAATCAAACAAAATATCGAGATCGAAATTGAAGAAATGTATGATACTTATTCTTTGTATTTCAACCAAATTCCCAATACTAAGATCTATGATAACAAAGATCTTGATTATGGTCAAAATATATTTTTACGGACCAATTCTGATTTAATATCCTCTATATTTGTGGGAGTTTCCCCCGCCCTTTTGAATATTAAAGAGGCAGACCAATTATTTGATAATAAACGACTGTTGACTGAAAAATACCTGTCAACCGACTTCTATTTTTTATCAACTGGATCTACAGTTTCCAATATTTTATCGGGAAAATTATTTTCCAATGTTAGTAATTCCTCTAATTTTTTAAATAGGTACTATCCTACCACTGCATCTACCCAACATACCGAATTTCTTCAAACTTCTAGAGAAAAGGGGTTTTTTAGACCTTCCAATACTACTATTGTATTGGTAGATGGGATAAATGGCACTTTTAGCTTCAACGTAGAAAATTTATCTCCGAACAGTCTTTATTTTTTTCCTGATCCATCTTTAATAGGCCGAAATGGAGAAGTATTAACCTTTATAGTGGATGATAGTTATCTTAAAAAGAATGTTTCCTCTGGTCAGGCAAACAATCAACCCGCAACCACTCAATATGACACAAAATATTATGGTTATGTGTCGAAAATAGATCCAAATGTTCAAAAAGGATTCGATAATATCTTTGACATCGGATATATAAAAGATTTTAAAAGAGATATCAATGGTAATCTCTTTGGATTGTTTATAAATGATGGAAATTATGAACAGACAATATCCTTAACTACCACACCATCGGTCACAAGTGTATTATTCAATGGATACAAATTTTATGATGATACTTTTGGAGAAGGATTAGCCTTCAATTACTTTACTACTTCCCCTCTCTCATCTTATCCCGAAACCATAATTAGCGGTCTATCCACCAAGACAGGAGGATTTACTAATTTTATACCTGATCTGATATTAAATTTTGGCAGTTTTACTAAAAATAAATCTTTGACGGCTCCTACGGATTCTAACTTAACTACCAATTATCATATTGTGGAAAATGCATATATCATGAACGGGGATTTGCCATATGCGGACCCAGTTTCATCCGATCTATCAGCATTTCAATCTTCGCCCGGCCCTTTCTACTTCACCGAATTACTGGAATGTGGTTTGTTCTCCTCCAATCCTGTTCAGAGAGCATTGTGGGAGCCCACTAGCCCAACCCTAAGCTCTTTGAGTGCAACCTTCTCAGCGAGCTTCAGAGAACCTCAAATGAACATCATAGAAGGCGGATGGTTTTTAGAAGATTTTCCAGAATATCAAATTCCTTCCCCGTTTTACTATTATGATGATACGGTGTTATGCCCGTCTCAGTTAGAAAATTTGAGTATTCCTACTCTATCTGGAAAACTAATGGTTAAAAACTCTTCATCAAAACAAATATTGCCAATTCTAGATGCCCTGCCGTATCTAAATGTTATACATTCATCTCCCGTTATCGCCCAATTAGTTAATAAAAACAACAGATTTGAACTAGCCACAAATACTCTAATAATGGAAACCGACAACTGGGTTACTATAGATAATATTAAATTTGATTCGGGATCTTTCATAGATCCTAAAACAAATACCTATGAAATATATCATTCTTCAAATCAATTTGATAAGATATCCAATAGACTTAAAGTTGAAAATTCGGTATTTTTTGCAAAATTTTCCTTAACTGGGACTACATCCAGTAATAACTTTGTCCTGTATCCAGAAATATATAAATTTGATATTATAAATACCCAACTCTCTAATATATTTCCTTTAATTAACACTGATCTAACATCTTTTACTATAGATGCGGGAAATATACGGTACATTTCCTCGGATTCTCCCATATTGGGATATGACTCACAGACAGATACATTTATTTTATCAATAATTCTTAGAGATCAAAATGATATGGTAATGATCAGGGATCTTAAATTCTATCTTAACCCTGATGTGTATTTTCAGTCAGATTCTAAATTAAAGCCAAGTTCTAATGATGTGTCCAATATATTTGGAACCGAAACATTAACTTACTTTTTATCCTCTAGTTCTATAGTCACTTATCAAGAAGAGCTAATATTATGAATAATTATTCCATATCTCTATCATCGTCATCTTCCAATACAATTCAAACCATTCCTTTATTTGAAATGGAAGATCATAGTGAATTATCCCTAGATTTATCAAATCTTTATAACGACATAATACCACTATATTTACAAATAGATTGGGGTGACGGACTAACAGAATCATTTGATAACGATATATTCGGAACAAGATATGATAATGAACTTTTATTCATGAATTATAACCCTATTTTCACCGATATTCATAATCATGAATATTTTCCATCTGAAACTAGTTTATATAGAACTTCAACTATACAAATATTAATAAATTACTCCAATGGAGACATAACGTATTTTCAAATACCCATAAAAATAAGAACTTATGATTTCTATGATGCCATAGGTAGAATATCCCTCATAAACGTGAATCAGATACAATCACAGTTACAATATCAATTCAAAAGTAATAATGGCACGGTAGAAGCTAAAACTACATGACAGATAAATAATTAAGTGATTGTCACCCCATTATCTTCTTTATATTCTCCTACATTATCAGTCAACATGGCCAATGTTGACTTAAAGCAATTTAAAAGAACATTTTCAGGAGGATATTCTTTAAATTTTCCTCAATGTTTTGAGGGAATTAGAGATATCAAAACAAAAAACTATTCTAATTTTTATTTGGCCGACAATACTTTATTGTCCGATGGGTTTGAAGTGAATAATACTCCTCTAAAAGCTTCCAATATCATTGTTTTTATAAAATATGGTCAGGATTATTTGCAGTTTTCCAATTCAAACGAAGATCTATATAAATATGCTGACAGATACAAGGAAAGAAATAATTATGGAGAAGCCACCTTTACAAATATCAATGATTCCTCTACTGAATTAAATCTAGAAATATTTGAAAATAATATATGTAGATTATATTTTTTAAGAGATTATATAAAATTTTATTTATCCTGTGACATTAACAATAAAGTTTCTTTTATATTGGAATCTCTTTTGCCCAATGAAAATGCTACTAATCCTCAAGATTTTGAATATCTTTTTTCATCCACTGAGAACAAATTTCTATTATTCAAACAACTTCCTAGCGGAACATTTTTAGTTACCAAATATGGAAATTCTTTAATTCTCCAACCGAATACAATTGGAATAGTCAGTCAACCATTTCAATTATCTAGAAGTATATTTCAATATCCTCATATATCGCAAGATACTTCATTTATAACTTACACCAATGCTAATAATATTGATGTGGGTAATAGCATATTTCATTTGCCGAATAACTTACTTATACATCGATCTTTAGAATCTAATATATTAAATCCTATCGTTCTAAAAAATCAATTACTGCAAAATGACGTGTTTTCTTGTTGTAACACTCTGATATCTGGCGGAAATGGACCAGAACTAGTGAATGGTCTTAGAGATTATACTATTATATCCGAAGACATAAAAGAAGAAACCACTGATGAATTGGAACTAAATTATGTATTTTACAATAAAGCATATAAAATATCTCCCGGTAGTAATATAATAATATCTCCATCTTCCTTGAATCCATTTTCCTCTATTAATATAAATGACACCACGTTTATATCCTCAGGAGCGTTTTCTTTTAATACCCCACAGTTTGCGGATAAGGTATATACCTTATCCGATGAAAAAACATTTAATGGTCAATATCTATTATGCACTTGGCTATCTGGTGCGCCTAATTCAGATACTAAAATCTGGATTGATAGATATTATTATCCGAATTTAATAGAAAAGGAACAAGCACTTGCAGGCCAAAGCCCTACTCTACCGACTTACCAAAATCAAATAGAACAATTAATATCTGATAACTCCACTTTACAGGAATCTATAGTAATATTGAAATTTTTTGATAAAATAAGTGACCTACTATTCATCCCCAATGGAATTTATCAATATGATAGAATCAAAAGTACCTCTGTATCTCCCCTAACTTCTGATATTAATACTTGCTCAGGATATTCTTCCACAAAACCCATAAATTACTTTAAAATAATTAACAATTCCTCTCAATTTTCTTTAGGATTTTATTTTCAAGGGGATTTCTCAAATTGGACAGTTCAAAGTGAAAGAAATGGTATTGACTCCGGACTAACTATCCAAAAAAACGGAAATATATTAAATTTCACATACAAAGTATTTGATATAAGTACCAATCTATTCATAGAAAATACTATATCTTCTACTATAAAAGGACTGAAAAATAATTTTATATTTGTTTCTATTGATGCAATCAGTGGCAGTGGATATTTCTTTCTAAACAATGAAATTCTATTAAACTTTAACATTCCGACATATCAATTTATTAATAAGCAACTATTATATGGAGACTTTTTCTTGTATAAAGATGGTACTACACAAAATATATTGGAATCTAATCACACTATATACGATCCACTCATTAAAAATTCTTATATTGATAGTGCATTGGCATTTATAAAACCTATATTGGATGAAAAGTCTAAAATAGATGATATTTATGTGACTCTTCCTTGTGGTATGAGAAATGGGTTTGATAATTTAGAATATCTGCAAAGTCCATGTGGTTCCTCTATGTTCAAGTCAAATAATGTTAATATATTGGTAAAGAATTTGGATATTTCTAACGATACTATAATATCTGGTATATCTTCCAATTTAATCGCGCATCTTCCTCAATACCTACCAGTAAATACTACTCTAAACCAATTAAAATTTGAAAATTATCGATGAACTACTATAAGTACACAAATGGAACCGCATTCTTCCTGAATGGTGAAGACTATATTGGTTTTTTTAATATAGTTAATGGTATTCCCTATACTAATAAGTATTTTTCTGATGAATCCCTAGAATTGTCATTTAAAAATACCTTTATAGCAGATTTTTTCCATAATTTAATGGAAAATGATACCACTTATCAAAATTTACCCTCAGAAGTTCCATATTATTCAAATGTATTAGACATCCTGGATAATCAAGGATTAAATGAATTATCTTCTGCTATAAATCTAAATAATTTGGAAGTTTTTAAAGGATTTAATATTGGAAATCCTATAGTATATAATTTTAAACAAAACAATAATCTTTTTTATGGAGTATCTTCAAGTTCTGAAACTTTAATAGGAAAGCAAAATTATTCTCATATTGAATCATTTTCTTCTCTACCTTATTGGAAATTCTTAGATTCTATAACCACTGGATCTTTTTTTGTAGATTCTCAGGACAATTTCAAGTATTTTTGCTCTACTGGGCAGGTGGATTATATATTAGAAGGAAGTTTTAATGTTCCTACTACCTTAAGTATCACGTATTCAAAAGATCTTCATCCTGATTATACCAATACCCCCGATTATACATATAAAATTCATAATGATTACGATAATTCTAAATTTTTCGTAGTTAATAATGATTACATAAGAATTTACGACTCTACTAATTATAGTGAGTGTGAGAATCTTCCATTATTAGACGAGATTGCTTTATTAAAGACCACCACTGTAGATTACATCTTTGGAAAAATGGGCGATAGAAAGTTTGGAACTTTTCATCAAACATTCGGTACAAAATTTTGTACCGATAATCCAAATAATCCATTATTTATAAAATTTGGAAATAATGTTCGAACAGGATTACAAGGAAACATACTACAAATTTTCAATAAGTATTCTTCCGCCTTATATCAAAGCATAGACTTATCTTCCTATGTGGGAACTATATTGGATCTAGATATATCTCCTTCTACTGATACTATCATAGTCTTACATGAAATAAATAGTGAACTATGGATATTGATACTATATAATTTAGATTATACCACTATTGTAAATACAAAACTACAAAGTGTTATTCTTGGATTAGATTGGTATAAAGTCAGATTTTCTAATATTGATTCTAATCAATTTCATACATTTAATCAAAAAGAATATCAAACTAGATATTTGACAAATCCGGCATACCCAGCAGGAAGATTAGAACAAGGCGAATTATTATACTTTCATCCATATACTTTTTCTCAAGCCAAGGAAAAATTTAGAGGAATCGGAATAAAGTTCAATTCCAACGAATATCCTTCCAACCACTTTAATATAACTACAGTATCAGAGATAACACGAAATAATACTATGTATATGCTATTGCATAATATTGGAAGGATATATGCTCTGAAACAGCCCATACAAAATAATATATTTTCTATAATTCCCACTAATTTAGAACAATTTTTCACGGGCACTACTTGTTCGGATTCTTCCTTAGGTCTATATGTCAATTCCGTGTTATCAAATCTTATAAAAGATACAATGAATTTATTAGTCAGCTCCGAGGGACAGTTTTCCATTTCGGAATATTCTTCCACTATAAATACTCTTAAAGATATTCAGTTTGATATGGGAAATATGTATATAAATGCAAATGAAACCATTAATGTGATCACCTTACAACGAATATTGAGTACGGTGTCAAATATTCAGTCTAAAATGTTGCCAATATAACCAACCCAACTAAATAATATAAAATGAGTGCCTTAACCAATCTTTACATTGATGACGCCTATCCCGGTCTTCTTCATGCCAATGCTGCCGAACTTCCTACGACTGGACAACAGGATATATATGACGGCAATGGTAATATTTCCTCTTTAAAACTTGGAAGAGCTTGTAATGGGGCTACCATTTGTGGAGGACTAACTGTCGATACCATCAATATTAATGGGACCAATTGGTTTGATTTGATATATCCTGTCGGGTCAATACTTGTTACTACTCAAAATACTGTATCTCCCGCACTACAATTATTAGGAACCTGGCAACAAGTAGCACAAGGAAGATTTATAGCAGGAGTAGGTTCCGATCTTGATGCCAATGGAAATCCAGGCGCAATTGTACCAGGTAAAATAGGAAACATTGGAGAATATGATCATCAATTGACAGTAGGAGAGCTTCCAGCCCATACTCATACTCTTCCAAATGTACTATCCTGGCCAGGAACACTCGTAGAACAAATGTATTCCGGTGTAGCGCCTCTAAATTATAGTGACGTTTCTGGAGGAACCGGACCAACAGGATCAGGACAATACCATAATAATATGCCTCCCGCATTTGGTCTATACTTATTTGAAAGAACTGCTTAATCCATGTCCGCCCCAACCATAACAATTTCAAAAACAAAAGTTCGTAGAGGATCAAATTCCCAACGAAAACAAATAGTATTTGATCAAGGAGAACTTGCTTACACTATCGATACTAAAAGATTATTTTTAGGAACCGGAACTACGTTAGGAGGAATTGCCTCAGGGTCTTTTAATCATCCCCCAATATCCGATTACTATTCTTTATCAACTATAGATTCCGAAGTAGGAGATTTTATTAATGTAAACAATGTTCTATATCAACTAATATCTCCTGATTTTACCAATTTAAATTCTTGGAAAAGTATGGGACTATCTATTGATACATCCGTGTTTTCCTATAATGCCAACAATATTCTAGGATTAAATATAGGATCTTTATCCGCGTCTTATTTAAATTCTAATACAGTATTAAGTGGACTCCAAGTAAAAAATGGAATTTTGCAATTAAATTATAATACCGGCTACTTCAATATTTCAGGAGGATCATTATCTATTCGTCCAAATGGGATAACGGAACGGGAAATAAGTGGAACCTCAATCGGACTAGGAATTAAAGGAGGATCAGGGTCTAAAATACAACTAGACGTTGCTACTTCCCCATACCTTTATTTTGGAGGCGTTAGTGGAAATACCTTAACCTTCACCGCTAGTGGGAATACTCCATATACTTTACAATTTACCAATTTATCTTCTGGATGGTTTGGTCCTGGTCTGAATTATAATTTAGGGGCCAGTTACATTGAAGTTAAAATGGACCCGACTTGTTTACAAGTTGACGGAACTGGACATTTACAAATAAATCCTTCAGTGACTCCAGGCACTTCAGAATGGCCATCAATAACAGTAGATAAATTCGGAAGAACGACCGCTCGCACGTCTGCAATCTACGATACTTTGACTGGTTTCTCATCAACCTCAAATATTGGAAATTCATTATCTTCTATATTCAATGGAATTACTAGTGGATCAATACCGGGATTACAATTAACTTACTTTGATGTTATATCTTCCAATGGAACTAGTAGTGTGTCCTTAAAACTATCTTCTGCTGGTTTCATAACATTTGAGGGAAATACCACAACTAGAACTGGAAAACCTGTTGGAAGATTTGCTATACCCATTTTCTCATACTAAAATCATGGAAATTTTACAAAATACCCTAATTCAATTGGCAGTTCGACAAGGTTCTGACTCAGATAGAAAATATATAGTCTTTTCTCCAGGGGAACCATTGTTTACTACGGACACTAATAGATTTTATATAGGAACAATCGGATTAAGTGGAGGATCATTAGCGGGAAATTTATTTAAAGGAATTGGCCCCTCAATAACAAATTTTTCTCCATCCGTATTTGGAGATTTATCATTCGATACTAATACTAATACCTTAAATCTATTACTATCTGGAGATGGAACCAATATAAATAATTGGAAAGCGATTGCTAATCTATCTTATCCTACCTACATACCAGTCTATGCTCGATATAATGGCCCCTTAAGTGGAATCGATTTCAGTAAAAATATTACATCTGCCTCTAGATTATCCGCTGGGCACTATAGATTTAACTATGGTCCATTGCCGACCTCCAATTTAATCCCCACGGTTCAAATATTTGGAGGATCTCCTTTAGGATATCAAGCCAGAACCTTGACAATATGTAATTCATCGTGTGATGTGAAGGTATTGTCTTCTGACGGATCATCTACTGATGCCATTATTACTTTAATGATTAATTATTAACATGTCCTTTCCCTCTGATGTTCTCCTCCCAGCAAATGCTAAGTATTATGGATTTATAGATAATAAAAATCCATATAATATCAATTGGGATTTAACTTGGAGTTTTAGCTTTGCCTTAACTGGTACTGAACATCTTTTTTGCACATTTTTAACATATAGTCCAATTTCAGCGGGAAATATTCCCGGCCAATACGCGGGCTATCTTTCCGAACCTACTTATCTTACCACTCAATTATCTCAAATGATATTGTCTGAGAATGGAAATCCTATTATTGTAGATGATAATGGCGATAGAGGAGTTTTAGGAATAACTTTCGATACTACTGGGCTATTTGCATTATCAGCATCATTATCGTCTAATTTTTTTGGGGGAGTACCTAAAAACCAAATTATTAAAAATAGTTTAGTCATAAGGGATAGCAGCAATAATGTCATTTATAATCAGGCATTATCCTCTTTAGATTCTTCGTTTTTCTTAACCTCCTCAAGTAAAAATTATCAAACTTTACGATTCAGAGTGACCAACTCCGGTAGAAGACTAATCATAGATAAATTATATAATAATATATATAACAATTTATTAACAATTCCAATATCAACTTTTAATATTGAAAATAACGCCATTGTTTACCCAGGATTTTCATTTTGTTCTCCTGTTAGTAGTTTGAATACTCCTTCAACTCTTTTTTTAAAAAACTTTCATGTGCAAGGAAATATTTCTCCTCCCACATATGACAATGTAACTGTAAATCCACTGTATATTCCATCTTCTACCGTTTTTACTACTATTTCCGGGGCACTATAATATGGCGGACTCATCTTCAACTACAACTACTAGTGGGCCAACGACCACTTCTACTCCAACAACTCCCACTACTGGAACTACTGGAACTACTGGAACTACATCCACCACCCGAAAGCCAACAACCCCCACTACTCCTCATGGAACCACCACTACAACATGTAATCCGTGTTATCCATTTGTTCCAACTACTCCCCAATTTCCTCCTGGATTTATTCTGCCCGCAACTCAGACTGTTCAGCCAGTAATAATACCATTCACCACCCCAATTCCAGTGAATCCATTAACCATGGGTATTACTACGACCACTACGACCACTACAACCTCTACTACGACCACTACAACTACTACTATTCCAAATGTTGTGCCCGTTCCTCCATGTAAATTCAATTGTAATTCTCTTAGCTATTAATAATTAAGACATGAGAAAATTGACTATTGGAATGGCGACCCATGATGACTATGATGGGGTTTATTTCACTATCCAACATATTAGAATGTTTCACAAGGAGATTTTAAACGATATAGAATTCGTAATCGTGGATAATAATCCCAAAAGTCCTTGTGGACATGCCATTAGAGAACTTACCGATTGGATAAAAGAACCTATTCAATATCTACCATTTACAAAATATCAATCTACCTCAATTAAAAACAAAGTATTTGAATTAGCAGATACTCCATATGTCCTTTGTATTGATTGTCATGTCATGCTGGAGGCAGGATCAATTGAAAAATTGATCTCTTTTTATGATAGTTTCGAAGATAATGGAAATTTACTACAAGGCCCATTAATTTATGATGATATGACTTCCATTAGTACTCATTTTGACCTCTCGACCTGGAGTTCGCATATGTGGGGAACTTGGGCAACGGATGATAGAGGGCAACATCCTTCAAACTCTCCTTTTGAAATTCCTGCACAGGGAATGGGGCTATTTTCATGTAGAAAAGAGTCCTGGTTAGGATTTAATAAAGAATTTAGAGGATTTGGAGGAGAAGAGGGCTATATTCATGAAAAATATAGACAACACGGCAAAAAAACCCTATGTTTGCCCTTTTTAAGATGGTTACATAGATTTGGAAGGCCCAATGGAGCAAATTATCCTAATAATTTAGAAGAACGCTTCCGAAATTACTATATTGGACATAAAGAACTTAGTTTAGATATCTCTAATCTACTAAATCATTTTAATGATCTTGATTTATATCCTTTGCTTGAGAGCATAGATAAAGAATTAAAGTAATCCCAATTTCAATTCTTGAGTAACATCATGTAACATTGACGGAAACCTCTCTTTGATATAATCATCAATAGCATCGTGTCTTTTTAATGTTCGATAGTCCATTTTTAAATCTTTTGCCTTATTTTCTATATAAATAGTGGCCTCAGCAAAACACATCCATCGACTAAACTCTTCCAATTCCATTAATTCCGAGCCTCCCCCCCTTTTTTCTATTTTAACTAACATATTACTAGTATTATATATTGGTTTTAATTATTAATATCTCCAATCATAGTCTCAAATGTCTCGTTTGGAGACAGAGGTTCACTAATAAGGACAGAATCGTATTGAACATTAACTCTATACTTATTCCTACACTTTTCACATTCCACAATATTTTCTAATTTTGGGGAAAATAGCCCCTGAAATGTATTTCCTCCGCATATACAAGGCAATTCTACTAATTGGCTATCAAAGATCTTTTCATACTCAGTAATTACCTCCACTTGTTCGGCAATTACTGTCTCATATTCCGCAAATACCTCATCGTTTGATGACTTGGTTTTAATTTGAGATGATTTCCGAAAATGATATATACCAAATCCTAAAAGTTTTAAGTATGATACTACAATAAATGTTTTCCAAAAAGGAATGAAATCTGAAACTCCAAATGCCAGTACTGCGCCAGCCCCAATTAAAGCGATAATTATTCCGCCATATTTCCAATATGTTTGTGTCATACTTTATTTTACTACGATTTAGTTAAAAATCAATACATTTCATCGAAATTATCCTCTTCATCATCAGCATGGCGACACCCTATTGTATATTTTTCTAAAGTAGGATCAACATTTTGCAGAAGATATATAACTGCTTTTTCCGTATTCTTTTTTAAGAGAAAAAGTGCTTTCTTGTTTTTTATTCCTTTGGTTTTCAATATTCCTTCCAAGGTTTTACATGCCTGAATCCCATTATCTACCATTGCCCCAAAATATGTAGGTAGTTCCGCCATTTCGTAAGGAAGAGTATTTGGGCCGGTGTGTGTTTCCTTTTCCTCTTTCTTAAATAACCGCATTTGTGTAGTAGGATCAAGATCATAATCTATCTCTCCTGATGCGAAACTTGTGGAATATGGGGATTGTCCTTTAGAAGCCATGTAATTATTTAACTAAAATGCTAAATATATCCATGAGAACTGATTTGTTTGCCCAGGCATTCCTAAAAGTATTAAAAGAAGCAGACCAACCTTCCTTGGAACGTAAGGCAATGGAAGGAACATTGGATAGTGGAACGAATCCAGAAGATTTTGATACTAACATGGATATGCCTGATCAAAATTCTCAAGAAGGTCCAGTAGGTGATGAAGTAGCCGATGCCATGTCTCGTAGAAATGAGCAAATGGTGAAAGAACTTCAAGTATGGATTGATGAAATCGAACAATTTTTAAATTTCCTTAATAGTGAAGAACCTACCAGTATTCAATCAAGACTTGCTGCTGCGGTTCCTGATACTGTCATGGATAAAATGAAGCAATCTCAACAGACTAAAATTAGTCGGGTTGCTTCAGACTTGGCATCGTTACACCAGAATTTCTTAGGATTCATGGCACAGACATCCAACTCTAGATATAAGTACGTGGCCATTCCTCTGACATTTGGGTTAAGCATTCTTGGAGGTTTGAGTATGATTGGTTCTGCTATCAGCAATTTCTGTTAATCCCCGGATTATACCTTTTTCAAAAAAATCCAGTAATTTATTACTGGATTTTTCGCATCTTAGCACTAAATATTATTATGAAAAAGAAAGATCAAGAAGCAATTACCAAGTTATATGTAGAGAATTATGGGCAGGGATTGGACGAATTCGATCCCCATAATACTACAATGCCAGAGGGACCGCTAGAAAGAATTCAAACCAGTCTATTTGAGTTTGCCAATACTGTAGAAAATGCCGCACAAGACAATGAATCTCATCATTTAGCTGCGTGTGTACAAGCTCTTAGAACCGCGTCACATTATTTGGCAGAGTATTTAAAGTAATCCTCCAAACAACATCTTACATTTGATAATACCCAATCCCCCACATTGGGTATTATCTTTTATAAATGATGGAGATATTTGATCAAGTTTATGCTTAATACAAATTTCATTGAAATCTTTGTATTTTCCCCAATTTTTAGGCCAAATGAAAACACATTCCCCTTGCTCTAATAATTTTAGAGTCTTTTCACGGGAAGTTTTATCAATCCATTGACTATCAAGTACCCAAATTTTCTTAAAAAACTTCAATTCTTCCAATTGATCTTGTTGTATCTGGGTATAACGATGATATCCAGTATTGATCCCTGCTACTGCCAATCCATTTTTTACAAAGAATGAATCTATTGGTCCTTCAAAGATAAAAACAGTATCAAAGTTTGGATCTATTTTATCCATTCCACATATAGACTTATCTCCCCCCTGCTTGGAGGTATAAGATGCCTTTTCATCCCAAGAAAATAGTTTTCTCGACTGATAGAATATAATTTTTCCATCTGTATCTTTAAAGGGAATGATTAACCTATGTTTATGTACGACATCTTTTAACGAAATGTATAAAGCATCTGGGCCATTCTTGGCTGTTCTCAGCCTTCTCTCATCAATTACTTTGTTAGCTTCGATAACTGCCAAATTTTGTTTATAGAATTCAACTTGAGTAGAATCAAACAAATTTATTGAATCCTCTGGAAGCGTAGGAATCACTTGTGCGGGCTTGCCACTTGCTTCATCGGGGAGTGTCGCCATCCTTGCCCCTGAGTTGCCTATATCCTCTCTGAGAGCGTCATCATCCATTCCAGAAACTAAACGAATCCAGTTGTAAGGCTTGAGACTACTTCCACAATTATGACAGTAGATCAGATCATCTTCTACCAAAAAGAAACATCTTCTTTTCTTACCCCAAGACTTTCCCTCTCTACAAATTGGACAACACGATCTATATGTTTTTCCATAGGCATTATAACTTACTTTGTAGCCAAATTCATAAAATTTTTCCACGGTATATTCCAGAGGAATATTAAAATCAATCGGCGGTTTTTTCGTTTTCGATAAACTGCGCTTTAGACGTATTTCTAACGTATCTCGGGACTCTTTCAATATATTCGATGATACCATTTTTTAAAGCGAAGTCAAATTGTTCTTTGGGAATCCACAAGTTCTCCATAGTAGGAGTAGATAGAAATCCATACTGTTTTTGCTTATTTTCTTGAATGAAAACTAAAATCTTTCCAGCGTGATCACCTGTAATACAGGCGTATGCCTTGCCCAGTCTCATTCCTCGAAATATACTTATCATACTTTACTTTTCATAAAAAGACCAATCTGCTCCATGAAAAGATTATTGAGTGCAGATTGTTGCATCTTATCGTTAAAAACTGTCATAACAACCGGATTTCCATCTACATCATACCCTATTAATTTATAGCAATCTAAAAATTCCATTATTGTATTAGATAATGCAAGATTCAACTGATTTTTTCTGGGAAGATTTCTTTTTTCCTCAATTTTGACCTTTAGTGCTTCCTTCAATATCTGAGTTATCTCAGCATCATTGAATTCCGTAAGTTCAAAATTGTCATCTTCCATTCATATATTTAGATCGCCTTGAGAAAATTACTATCTTCGGTTTTTTGAGGAATTCCTTTTTCAATCAAATTTGTTATGATAACTTCCATTGATTGTGTCTTTAGATTGTAATTTTTAGTAAACTTATTTCCCCCATCATTAAATTCAAATGCAACTTCTCCTACAGACTCCTTATTTTGATAACAAGTTATGATTAGAGAATATCCCCCTGGATCAATCATAATTGTCCACTTTCGAGGATCAGCTTGTCCATACTCTTTGAATAGTCTAATGGCGATGAATCCACTTTCTCTCAATCTACGAAGAAAGTATCCCCCCGTTGTAATTTTATTTTTCGATGTATTATTCATTTAGTTAATGATGTTAAAATGTAAGACAATGCCACTTTTCCATTTTGGATTTGTATATTTCCAATTCCTAGTTTATTAATTCTGAAATTAAAGTATAGCTCATCACTAAAATTCAATAATCTTATATTGTCCAGATTCACTATAAATTCTTCCATTACAAAATCCACGGAATCACCAATTATAGTCAATACATCAGTATTCATTCTAGTTTTATCTCCTAATGACCAAACCAAATGATCATCATCGGTAAACACATATAACTTGTTTGTATCTTTAAATGTTGAGCTATTTTTTAATATCGATTGCATAAATGCTTTCGATACCTTAAATTCCCAGTCATATTTTTGACTTTTAATTTTTGATAGTGTGACCTTTGGTGCTACCAGCACTCCATCTCCGTGCAAATGATATTTAAACTTGGTAGTTGTCCCCTTATATTCCAAATTATTGGAATTAATTATTAATTCCACTGTATCGGTAGGAATTAAATCCAAAGTCTTTGACAACTTATTCAAAGAGGGTAAATTCAATATTGTTTCAATATCAAAATTTTCTTCCATGGAGGACCAAAGAAACAAACTCTTATCTGTTGCCGAAGTGATCGCATACATACTATCATTTTCAATATGCAAAATTGCGGCGTCACTTACTTTTGAAAGACCATTGAGAAAATTTTGAAAATCCTGTTTTTTAAACTTGAGGCTTGGCATTCGATTTCTGCTTTGGGATTGTGTCCTTCTCTTCCAAAAAACCAATAATCTTAGTCAATTTTTTTGATATTTCTCTCAAAAGATCATTCGTAACTTTCTGAGTTGACTGATCGAATGATAACATCATTTGTCCATCATCAGGATGAACTGGGGGAAATATTCCAATCGTATGTGGAAGTACTGGAGGATAATTATTTGGAGATGCTGGGAAAGTTGGACTAATAGGAACTACGTGTGCTTCTTGAATATATTCGGGAGGAACATATTGGGGGGGAGGAGGCAGTTGCGCTCGAACAAGATTTTGTGCTTGTTCGAGCGCCCCTCGAATTTTCATGCTACCATCCTGTCTATGACCACCCACCACAGTATTCTCAGATGTCATTTGTTCCAGCATTCGAGATTCCCCGAACAGTGGACCCGCCACTTCCATTAATGCTTGCATGTCTGCGGGTGACATGGGAGGTAAGTCATAGTTATTCATAGTATTAGTCTAAATCCAATCCAGCGATAAGTTGATCTACCGTATCTTCAACTTCTTCCGTTTTTTCTACTCTCTTAGTAGAAGTCTTCTTAGGTTTTGGATCCGTATCATGAAACATTGGAATGTCATCATTTACCTCATCCTCATCAGGAACTACTGGAAGTTCTTTTTCCCTTTTAGGAGCAGATTTCTTCTCTTCCTTATCCTTCCTAGGCGCACTCTTCGTATCACAGAAGTAGTGCTCATCAAGCATAGCTTGAAGTTCCTCGTAAGTCTTAACCGGATAAACCTGATTTAGATCATGAAGATTTTCATAAATCTTATCAACATCTTCATCCGTTATAACTGTTTTGGATTTTGTAGTGATAATTGAATTTTTGAAAGTGGTAAAAACTCCTTGCTTCTCGGCAACAATCTTAAGATCATGGCCCGCAGTAGGATCGAAAATTTCCCAACCAAGTTCATCTGCCTGAACACCTTCAGTTGCAGCATCAATTTTTTCCTTCAGTTGAATTCCCATCTTGAGAATCTTAACTGTCCCATTATTCTCCGGTGTGGACGGATCATCAATAACATAAACATTAATGAACCAGTTTTCTGCTTCCTTAATATCTCCATCATAATCCTTGTTATCCGCATTTGGATTTTCCGTTTTCCATTCCTTCCATTGTTTCCATCTCAGATTTGAGATTGGATCTTTTTCATTGAAAGTTCTTAGACTTAAAGCACTGATAAAAGAACCAGTTGCCTTGGAGGTCCAAGAATTAACATAGTGATGGAATAAAGGCTCAACGCCTTCATCCAAGATTGGAAGCAATCGTAGGGTATATGTTTTACCCGCTGGGAACTTCATGACATTGGCGAATTGACCGCCACCACTATTTCCCTGTTTATTGAGAGATTCTTTTATACGTTCAAACATACTGACTCCGAATTTTTTACTCATTTTTTATTACTTTTTAGTTTGTTTTGTTTTGTTTTAGAATGCTAATCTTATAATAGCTCGTTTAATTTGTCTTGTATTTTAATTTTAGCTTGTTTTGTGAATTCTCGCATTTTACTGGACGCATAATACTTATTTTTTGTCTTTTGAAAAGTTCCGTAGAAATCTGAAAAGATGAAATCTATTATTCTTGAATCCAATTTTGGTGCTGAGAAAGACAACGCATGTAACGCATAGTAATTGATTTCGTGTTCTTTCAAATGCTTTACGAAACTTGGAATTGTCTCCTCTATATTTAGCTCATATTGCTCTAAAGTCAAGCCTTTTTCTTTGCAAAAATTGAAAATAAATTTCAAACTCTGCTGAAGTCGTTCCAGACTTTTTTGAGAATCGGGGTCTTGAACCTCAAGCATCTTCATATATTGAGCATAGCACGAAACGGCCTTCTGCCCAGTGTAAAAAACCAATTTATATTCTGCTGGTTCTGGATAAACTTTATGGGGGGCAATAAAAAAATCCTCTTGATCTATAGTCGGATAAGATGTAAAAAAACGGTCAAGCTTTTCAAGATAAGGAATTTTTTCCTCATCAAATTTAGCAAAATTCTTTCTTATTGTATAAGGTTCCCATTTGGCCTTCCTTGATACTACCAGATGATTATTGTAAATCCTTTGTTGATTTTCTGATATCATTTATCTTTCTCCTATGAGTAGTTTTTGTTTTTCTATATATGCTAACCTAGATTTTCTCATATTTTCTCTAGCTTCCAATGACATTTTTCTACCTACATTCACTTGCCTTAATTTTTCCTTCGTTTCTTCTGTATGTACTCTACCTAGTTGGGATCGACTCATTTTTTGTTTAGTTTCTTCTGAATGAGTTTTTCCCAAATTTGCCAATCTCATATTTTCGACATGTTTTTCGGATTTGTGTTTTCCCAAGCTCGATTGACTCATTTTCAATTTAGTTTCCTCTGACAGAATCATACCTAAATGTCCTTTGCCAATATTTTGCTTCCACTCCTCAGAAAATTCTGGTCTTGATTTTCCTAATTTAGACTGTCGCATTTTCACCAAAGCTTCTGGCGAATGTCCTTTATGTGGAACGCCGGTTTTAGTTTTCCGCATTTTTTCAATAGCTTCTTTGGATTTAGGTTTTCCTAAACTAGCTAAACTAATTTTCCTTCTGGTTTCTTCCGAGACAGTCAATCCGGTCCTATCCGTGGAATACTTACATATATTATAACCTTTATTTACATTTGTAGAATCAAACAATTCTATATAATAAGATTCTCTTTCAAGAAGTTTTTTATTGTCTTTAGTTTTATCAAAAACTTCAAATATTTCTAATATTTCTACCGTAAAGGATGACCATCCATGTTTTTTAATAGCGTTCTGTATATAATATCCCTTAATACCTTTTCGGTTTTCAGAATTTTTATGTTGGTTCAATCGGAGATACAGGTTTACTGCCTTGCCTATATAAATTTTATTACTGCCTGTAGAAGTTAATTTATATACTCCTGCCTCTTTTGGATATTCATTTCTTGGTCCCATTTACATATTTATCGTTTCGGACCCATTTTGTAACATACTTACTTTTGGCTATAGTAGGATCGAATTCTAAAAACACTCTAACTAATTCATAATCTGTATCCAGATTCAGAATCTCCTTCATCACAGTTTTCAATTTCTCTGTTTGAAGAACATGAATGAATACATTTTGAACGGATAGTTTTTTACCCTTCAAATTCATTACAAAGGTACAAAACGATAAGAATAAGTGGTTAGACTCATCTTCTATTAAATCTGATGCGGGGTCATAATTCATAAATTAAAGTTGAAGCATTTTAGTTGTAAATTCCAAAAACTTCTCCGTCACATGACCACCAGCGGCCCATTCTCCCCCACCACCATTACAAAGATTCTCTGACATAAAAACTATATCTGCTTTGGAATTGAGAGGCTTTCTAAAAGAGACGAACTTGGTGTCTGGATGAACCACAATAATAACATCGTGATCATGAATGTCCATCAATTTTTTGGATATTTCGTTCACGGAAAGCTTGGAAAATACTGCCAAAACTGACCAAGATTTAAAATTTCCCACGTATACATCCAGATTAGAAACTTCATAATCAATTTCCTTGAAAAATTGTTCGGCCTGCTCTAATTCCTGATTAGTAAATCCATCATAACCATTCCAAAATCTCTTAACGAATTCCGCAAATCTATTATACTTCGTCTTTCTATATAAGGCATTTAAGTATTCTGATTCTGAATATTTTAAAGTGTACTTATTATAATCATCTACATAAGCCACAAGAGTTTTAATTTCTGTTGAAATTTCTACCTTATCCTTGAATTTTTTATAAATCAATTTTGAACAGGATGAACATTCCTCTGAGATTAAGGTAGAATCAAACGTGTTTAATTTCTCTCCTCGATCTGATATGAAAACCACTTTAGAGTCATCAATCTTATTAATGAGAGATTGATCCAGTACCATCCCAACCACAAATACTTTATCATAATTATCTAAATTATCATCTACCCAATTTGAATATTGAGTTAAAAAATCTCCAAAAAACACAGATTTATAATCCATATTAGGAAAAATATTTCCCAAAAGAACGGTGGAACATGCTCCGTCCAAGTCAGAATTAGCCCAAATGAAAATTTTCGACATATCATAATTATCCATAATATGTAATTTGACAACTTGGTCTTCCAAAGTAAGGGTCAAATGATAGTTCATTATATGAGTGCTTTCCTGCTAATTCCAACATATTTTTTTGAATTTTCTTCTGTCTGTCATCTTCAAATTCTTCATAAGAAGTAAAAATGTAATGTAAGGGACGATAAGATATTGAAACATCATTAGACCCAACCGAAAACTGTGGTTTTCTGGCCCATGTCATTTCTTCCGCTATATGTTTGGCCTCAGTTTTTGTACACTTTATAGCAAATAAAGGAATTTCCGTGTCTCTCGACCCATACATTCCCTTAGAATATATACAAATGGCCCAATTTTCTATTTCTTCTTGTATGTGTTCCATATTATTGACTCGCCAGCCTTTCTAATAAGGACATTTCCTCTCGTCCCATCAATTCTTCATCTTCATTACTTTGCTGGATAGAAAGAGTTTCATAAATAATTTTCATTGCTTGAATCATACCTCTCGGGCCAAATCTATTTTTCATCATTCCTAATCTTATTAGACCAAGTTCCATGTCTTCTTCGGTTTGAAAAATTGACATGATACAGTCACAAGTAGCAGCAATTCCCAAACTTTCAGCAATACCTTCCATGCCAGGATTTTCTTTACCATAGACCGAACGGTTCGTCTGGCACCCGGTTATAATAGGACATTTAAAAATATAGGACATTGCCCTAACTTGTTCACATATATATTTGATTCTTTCATAAGAATTAGATCCCTTGTCACTATAGAGTAATGATAGATAATCAATTACAATAGCATCAATATGTTCTCCTGAATCGATTAACTTTTGAATAAAAGAAGTTAATTGTTTTGGAGTAATTGTAGATGGAGGAAATTCTTTAATGAAAATTTTAGCCGTTGGAAGTCTTTTGTGTTCCTCTTCCAGAGCATATCTAAGAGTATGAGTATCAGTTTTGAAATCCTTCATGGGGATTTTTGTAACATTAGAGGCAATTCTCTTAGCATAAAGCAATTCAGACATCTCCAACGAGATTACCAAAACAGTTTTATCCTGCATTGCAATATTTGATGCAACATTTCCAAGAAAAATACTCTTACCGATATTAGCTTGTCCAGCAAACATATACAGTGCCTTCCCATCCTCTCTGAATCCCCCTCCAAGGGCATCATCAAGCCATGCCCATCCCGAGGGAATACAGGCATCCTCGTTCAAAATATCATCAATTATTCTCTCTGTATCTCTAAAGAGTTCCAGTCCTTTTTCAATATCCAAACAAATCTTACAAATCTCTTCAAAAGAATCCAAAACCTCTATGGGATTCTTAACTTTCCTTTCAAGATTCTCTGAAATTTCTTCCAGAGCTACACAAGTTGCCCTTTCTTTTAGAAATCTTTCCGTATTGACATATAATTCCTTAACATTTAAATTTTTATCAATATCTCGAAAGGATTCTATTAACTTTTTGAATCCAGTCTTGAGAATATCCGTATTCAGATACATTTTAATCTCTGTCAGAGTGGGCAGAGATTGATGTTCCTCATAAAAATTCTTGATTATCTCAAAATAATTCGAGATATTCTGATTTTCAAAGTATTCGGGTTTAATGTAATCCGATATCGCGGCCAAATATGTGGAGTCGGTCATAGCACGATATGCTAACACCCGCTCAAAATCGGTAAGGTCAATGCCCATGAGCTATAATACGTCTTTTATTTGTACAAAGGTCTTGAGAGAAATAACAATCTCCGATTACTTTAAATATATAGTCATGAAAAGGCATTGAATAATCAGATCGATTAGTGAAGATATAACATTCCTCTCCATTGTGGAAATATACCATGTCATCTAAAATAGTTTTCGGAAAGTACTTACTCCACGGTTTTTCATAGGTACTCTGATACCATCTAGTAAACCAATCGGCAACTTCCTCGTAATTTTTACATACAATTGCTCCTGCTCCATCTCCCCCATCTTCTGATATACGTTCAAAAAACCACTTGAATAGATCTTCTGCCCATAAATTCGAGACAGTTATAATTGAATGTGGATCTTTAGTGTCCATACTTACTAATAAAATATTTTTCTCCTTTTTTCCAGTCTTCCGTGAACTCTGTTAACCCCGGTGATTCGTGTGTTATTAACACATCTCCAACTCCCACTTTCAGTCCAGCCTTATGACAATCCATAGAGAAATTTAGGTCATAAAAATCGAAAGGCGCAGGATTATCCTCATCAAATCTCATTTTATTCATAACTTTTCTATTCAATGCCATGAATACTCCATCAATTAAAATTGCTCTGTGAGGGTAAACTCCAAAACTTGTCATGTATTTTCTATCAGCATTGCCATGTGCTACTGCTCCATGAAGATTAGTAGAATTGTAACCACCCATAAGATGCCACAGAGCAGGGGACTTAATTTCTATTTGCGATGCTCCTGCCACTCCTACTAAATCAAACTGATCAAACAGTCGTTCTAATTTTGGAAGAGGATCACATTCTAAAATAACATCATCATGGATTAACAACAGTGCATCCACGTCTTCTTCTAAGGCTTTGGATATAGCCCAATTATAAATGAATGGTAATGATTCCTTATTTTCCTTGATAAGGAAGGGTACAACCTCGAATCTTTCATTAAAAATAGTCCAACATTTTTGTAAATTTGTCAATTCTCCCTGCTTTTTCTTGCTCGCTGAGCAAACCATCGCTTTTTCGATATCCATGCCTGATATTAACACGGATTTGGAGAATTGTCAACTATTTTTGGAAATTTTGATAAATACCTATATGTCTAAGTTCGGATTTGAATACTTTGTTAAGCGCCAGGAAGTTATAAAGGAAATGGCAAGACCCAGCCCATTAGATTCTATGGGAGAAGTGGGACAATTAACAAAATCCATAATGGATAAAGTGGTGGGAGTTATAGGTCATGGGGGAGAAATTGATGGGGAATTTGTGCCCGGATTAGGAGGAAATAGACCAGTTAATAGAATGCTGAGATATGTCATTTACATGATGACAAAGATGGATAAAAATACTGAAGATCAAGATAGGGCATCCGAAGAAGAATCTCAATCAGAAATTACTGGAATGGCAACCCATATTTTAGGAATTCCGAGAGAAGGATATAGAAAAAAATATACCCCAGATGCTCTATACAGAGCGGCGATAATAAAAGGAATTACTGGGGATTATCATGATTATGTTATATCTCCCGAATTTAAGGAAAAAGTATTAAATCCTAATAATATTTTAAATTATGTTGCCAGAAACCGAGTTCCCAATGCTTCTGCTCATGGATTTGCGGCAAAAAGAGAAAAATTACATGGAATGTCTGCGGAAGATATTGACTTGGCGCAAACCGGACTAAAAGATATTGTTAAAAAAATCAATAGAGCAGAAGCAGCAAAAAGACAACGAAAGATTCCAGATGTTGAAGAAGCGCCCAAATCGGATGAACAAGTCACTAATGATTCCACAGTAAATCTTGATATTATCAGAATTGCCATTAAAGTTCTTATCCAGAAAAGCAATGTGGTGAAACAGGTAGTCAATACGACTCTTTCTAAATTTAGTGACGTAGATCAAGAAACTCTAAAACATGTTTTAGAGGACTGGGCTGTAAAATATAGAGAAAATGTAGAGGTTGTGGATACCCTATATAGGGCAAATGTCCCTACTTTGCAAGTGTTACTTGCTAGTTATGAAAAATTGGAAGAAGTTGGTATAGATATGCCAGTCTTCTACAAGACCATGAAAAGAATTAAGACCACTTATTCTTCTGATCGGGCAGTTGTCAATCTAATTGACATGCTTACCTATAGTGTAAATCAACTTCTAAGTAAAATGGTAGATCCTCAGAAAGAACAACATGTTCAGGAATTTCCTGGATATGATAATGATATCATTAATACCTTTCTAAAAACCCCAGAAGATAAGGCAAAATTTGCCAAATATCATAATTGGTTGAAAATAGAAAAGGAAAGGAAAGCCCAGAAGCTTCAAAATGATATTATTGCCTTGAAATGGGTAGAACATGAAGTACCAGGAGAAAGAGAATGGGTCCGTGAGGGATTTGAGGATTTCCAAAAAAAAAGACCTGAGATGAAAACTCAACAGTTCGGTGCAGGTAATGAAGCTCAGAAAGCTTTAGGGCAAGCCCCGAGAAATGAATCCTATGTAATGGATTACATGTCCGAGCAGATTTCCAAAGATAGATTTAAACCAATTGGAGAATTTAAGGATCGTGGATTTAAAAAGGTCAAAAACTATGACCAATGGCTACAAGTTAATGGATAATTTTATGAATATATTTCAAAATTTATATGAACAATTAATGTTAGAAATGGCAAGACCATTATCTAAACCTCTCCTTGCGGGACAAGAAGCTACTAATAGATATGTCAAACTATTAGATCAATTAGGAAGGTACTTCAAATTGGGAAAAGGCCCAGATGGGCAACCATTAACTGACAATGAGGGTAATGTGATACCGGGATTAGATAATAGTACTCTACAACATCGAAAACTATTATATTTTTTCTTGACTTTGATAAAACAAAAAGTTCCCACCGTCAATTCCACACAATTGAAGAAAGTTAATGATTATGCGAATCAAATACTAACCGATAATGGACTACCCGCTTACAATGGAGGGGCAAAATATAATCTAAAAATAGCATAGGATATATTCATGAGAGAACATCCCGGTATTTTATCCAATGAATTCGAATCTGATCTATACGATCCTCAAAACATGGCAGATTTTATTAGTGCCTCCCGTGTAACATCAAATACCCAATCTTTAAAAGCAGTAAAAACAAAAGAACATTCCACTGGAATGGGCATTTCTGATTTAAATGCTATTACTTCCAAAACTCGTCCACAGAGGCTTTAAGCAGATAATACTCGGTTCTTTCCGATTTCAAAATATACTGGATCTTTTTCAATACCAATAAATTTTCTATTAGTATTTTTTGCCGAAACGCCTACTGAAAATCCACCGGCGGCGAAATCTAACACTGTATCCTCTTCTTGAGTATAAGTTTTTATTAGATATTCCATCAAAGTTATAGGTTTCTGTGTAGGATGATATCGAGTATATCCCTTATTTGCCTCCCAACATCCAGTAATGATACTTGTAGGATTTTTATCAGTATAAGTAAAGATCTTTGATTCATTATCTACATAATCTCCAATACCTTTTGAATTTTTTGTGACATTCCAAGTCGTCATAGGTTTATCTCTTGGAACTTTTATAGGATAATAATTATGTTTGTAATTTTTAGAGAAAACTATGACATTTTCATGCTTACGCATAGGCTGTTGTTTAGCCTGATGCATTCCTCTTGGGATATGTTTATCCCAAAACCACTCATATCTAAACCATTCTCTATTAGAGCTTACCAAGTCAGAAGTGAACGGTTGTTGTCCTGTCATGACAATCACTCCATTTTCTTTAATTATTCTTTTTAATTGAGTCCATAGGGGATCAAAAGGAATAATCACATCCCATGAGTACTACCTGTAGTTAGATGAATATGGGGGATCGGACAACACAAGGTCTATGGAATTGTCTGGAAGATTTTTCATTTCTTCCAGACAATCGCCTAAAATGAATTGAAAATTATTCATTCTTCGTCTGATGGAATTTCTTCCTCTTCTAATTCGTCTAACTTTTTAGATACTTTTCGTCTAATTGCCTTGAGTTTTTCCAATGGATCATCAGATACTTCATTATCTTCTTCATCATTATCCTCATCATCCATTACGTCTTCTTCATCATATGGAGCTTCTTCATTAGAATATTTCCAAGCAGTTTGAATACGATTTTCTAATTCGGGTAAAAGAGTTTTTTCCCAAAGTTCCTTCTTCTTTCTCCAAGCTTTATAGAACCCTAATTGATTACCATTCCAATCTTTATATGTTTTACCACCAAGAACTACAACACCAAGACCTTTCATAAGATCTAAAAGTCCATAATACCGATCCAATCCAGTTGCAAATGAAAGATATAGTTCCACTTCAAGATATTGTTTGATAAATCTGTTTTTAACAGATAGACAACGAAGAATAACTCCAGAGAAGTTTCTCTGCCCTGCTGCTAATGTATTATCTACAGTTTTTCCTTCATCATCTTTCATTGGTTTTCGAGCCAATTGAATGGTGACGGAAGGTTTGTAGGCAGCACCCTTACCGCCAGGCATATTCTTATCCAGTGAAGGATACATCGCAGAAGGATCATCATATACTTCATTAGTTACTATGATAGTTGTTTTCGTAAGCTTACCCCAATTCACACAAGTTTTTAAGAAGTTCTTAATTGACTTGGCAAATGTTCCCATATCAGCGGAAGTTGCTCCTTTATCCATTCTAGCTTCTCCCAATTCGGTTTCCATATTAGCCAACGAATCAACTATAATGACAAACTTTCCAATTGCTCCTGCTTCTGCAACTTTTTTCAGGAAGTTGCGAACGGCATTTCGAGTATTCTCAATGGTTGTAGTTGGAACATACTTAACTTTTGTTGGATCAATCCCAAATGCTTTACATCCATCTCCCTCAATAGCATTTTCACTATCAAAAACTACTACATGTTTTCCCATCTTCTGAGAATTTGCAATAAGTTTTTGAACAAAAAAAGTTTTTCCACAGTTATGACTACATAACCCACCACTCCAATACCGTTGATTCATATGATTAACTGATATATCATACACAAGTTGTGGTTCAATTTTTTCTATATTCGTTATTTCCAAATCACCAGACTGTGTTAATAGCATCTCCCCAATCTCTAAGTTTTTAGTAAACTCCCAAGTTTTATCATCTCTCTGAAATTGGTGTATCTCAGAACATTCCACACTATAATCTCCTACCGTGACCCTATAACACTCCGAGATAGGTCGCTCAAATATTTTATTAATATCCGTCCATCCATCAGGAGAGTCCACTAAATATCTACAATTATATTTCATCATTTCAGGAATAGTTATTTCCTCTGAGTAATTCGATACATGTATGTCAAATAATTGAATTATTTTGTCCTCAGTATGTTTCGACACCATTCCCCCGTGAAAAAGTTTCGACACTAACTCCCGGTCTACTTCTGCGAGTTCTCCAATCTCTGTAAACGTGTAAAACTCTTTAAGTTCCTCTAATATTTCTTGTACTGTCATGATTATTAATTTTATTTTTTATTATCGTTCTAAACTGTAAAATCTTATCCTGTCGATTATCTATCTTTTCCCAAAAATATAAAATCTCGAAATTATTGTGGTTAGCCAATTCCTCTTTGTTAAGATCTTTTTTTAAACTATCAGTTACTGTTATAAACGGAGTGTCCTTAACTCGGGGGTGAAACATTATTCCGTTGTATTCAATAATTAAATTAAGTTGCGGTATTGTAAAATCGTAAAAATATATTGATTTATTTTTATGGTCATAAATAAAATATTCATCGTCATCCACATATATCTGGAAGTCTTGGGGAACTCCCAATCCGGCTATTATTTCCTTAAAAAATAAGGAAGAAGCTTTCGAATACCGTTTAAAACATGATGTCCTTTTCCATAAAATCTCGTCCTTCTCTGATTGGGGCCGAGCATTAAACGTGGTTGAGCATTTATTCGCTATAATAGATTGAATATTTAAAGCCTCAGATTCCGATACATTATGTCGAGTCATTATAGATTCCAATGACCGAGTATTTTGTAATATAGATATTCTTATTTTAGCGTCATCTGCTGAGAACCCTCTAAATGTCCAAAACTCAATATTTTTACAGGACCATCTTTTTTTATAGCCACCCAATTTAATTATTGTATCCTTATTGGATTGAACTTTTCGCCTAACCCTATCTTCATATTTAAGTTTAGCTTCTTCCTGTGAAATACCATAATACTCTGCTAACTTAGCAGGATCTTTAAAATTATGAGCTTTCTTAACATTTATTTTTTCTAATTCCTCCAGAGATTTTTGAGCATTTGTAGTCTTCATTCTCTCCATCGCTCTTTCTTTAACCGCTAAATCTAAATACCGACCGCCCTGTAAGCGTAATATTTCCGATTTAGCAGAATCTAAATCCCAAAATCTCTCTAAAAAATGTGAGATATTTCGTACAGTATGCGTCGGAAATAAATCACTTATTATAGGACGCTTGTGTTTCCATATCAGTAGGTACTCTCTATATTTTCTCCATGTATCACTTTTAGTTCCCCTATAATTTTTTACCTTTTTCATAAGGGACATGAAATGTTGTTTATTAGATAATTTTTTAGCCATACTATTATTTAGTATGGCGATCCGATTTTTTCATTGACCCCCCGGCGAGGTATATCGCCGCCTATAAACTCTGAGTTTTTGATTTCCGGTTAAACACATAGAAGGCCCAGCAAATTGAATTACTCGACCTTCTTGTGCTCCACCATACAATGATCCTGAAATAATAGCATTCAAAGCTAAAGAACCAGTATCAATCCAAGCGTCCACCCTCGAAAGAGTGGATTCGCTTAGATAGGTGGCATATGGATTGACTTCATCAATCGAATCCATAAGTTTCTTGTACTTCGCAAAGCTTTCTACTTCTTTTTTTTCTTTAATTTCTTTAACTTTAGCTGCCATAATTAATTCCCTTCAATTTCCTTAGACTGTTTACGTTTAATATTATTCTGTTTCATTTTCTCTTTAGATTCTAAGGAATGTTTCCTTCCAAGTCCCGCCTGTCTTAACTTTTCCTTATGTTCTTCGGAAAGTTTTCTCCCCGTTTTTGCAAAACTCATATTTTGTTTTGCTTTCTCCGATTTAGGTTTTCTCATTTTTTCTTTGGCTTCTTCGGAATGTGTTCTCCCAAGATTAACTTGTCTAAATTTTTCCTTGGTTTCCTCTGATTTAGGTTTTCTCATTTTTTGCTTCGCCTCTTCAGAATGTTTTTTCCCTAATCTGCTTAGACTCATTTTTTCTTTGGTTTCTTGAGAATGCTTTCTCCCCAATCCAGTAGATTTTCCTAATCTAACCCGACTCATTTTTTCTTTAGTTTCCTTAGAAGCAGTTTTTCCTAGTTTGGCTTGTCTATATTTTTGTTTTATTTCCTCTGATGGTATCTTCCCTCTATTAGAATCTCCTATTTTTCTTTTTGTTTCTTCGGAGACGGGCATTCCAGTTCTATCAGTGGAAAACTTACATATATTATATCCTATATCTATATTAGTGGAATCAAACAATTCAATATAATGGGATTCTCTTTCTAATAAGAAAGTATTATCTTTTAATTTATCAAAATTATCAATTATTTCCAAAATTTCGACGGAAAACGATTTCCATCTATGTTTAATCAAGGCATATTGAAGATATGATAATCTTTTATTACCCTGTTTAACATTTCTATAATGATAGAGTCTTTTTCTAATATTAATTGATTTTCCAATATATATTTTTCCATTATTAATACAAGTTAGTTTGTAGACCCCGGCGACATTTGGATATTCTGGATGAGTTCCCATCCATATATTTAATCAACCAGATCATTTATGGAAATAACTTTAGGATTCTTAGCCGCTGGTTGAGCCAATTCAGGAGGAGTATTAATTCTTCCATATTGAGCAATCATATCAGCATTTAGTTCCACATTTGAAATTACAATATTGGCCTTATTATAAACCCATGTATTGTTTTCTCTCTTCGCCTTATCAATAAGTTCAAAGAAAAACAAAGGGAAAGTTTGAATTCCCAATTGTCCATTATCTTGAAGTTGAACATAAAGGATTACTGGATTATATAGAGAAAGAGTTGTATCTGTCTCGTCTTCCAGAGTTCCAATAATAGTTCTTCCTACTTGGTCTGCTATTACTACGTATATTGGTTGCATATGTCTTAATTTATCACGATTTCTTTGTTTGTCAAGAGGTCTTGCTTCTCTTTTAAAATATTTGCAAAAGCTTTTCCGACATTATTTTTCTTCTTTGCGAGAGCTTTGAAATGGTTCATTAAAGATTCAAAGGTTTGTAAAACCGTAGTCACTCTACACGGCAATGCAGTACTTAATATGTAGGGTCGATCCGATATAATAGCTTCGAACATATCAGTTATATCTTGTGTGGACCACTCTGGAACTTTTACTCTTATATCATCATATTCAAATTCAGACTGTTCAACATTTTTACTTGTCCCTACTAATATCTGAATCAGTTGTTGTCTAAGTTCCTCCATTTTTGGATTTTGAAACTTTAAGGAATCATTTCCATTCAATAGTTCAGTGAAATTTTGAAACACTGCGTTTTCTGCGGCATCTAAGCCCTTAACATAAGCATCATTTATAGTCATAATTTTAATTAAAAAAGTCTTCCAATTCAACTCGAACATTTTCATTCGGCTTTCTAAGTTTCCAATTTACTGCTTCATAAAATCTTTCAATTGAAGAATAGAGAATTTTTAGGAACATTTTATCGTAATCAATATCAAATTCTTTCTCAAACTCTTCAGGATATTTAGATTTGAACCCAATAATGTCAATACCGTACTTATTCGGGGTCTTCAAATATACAGATTTTACTTTATCCCCTGATTTAAAGATATCGTATTTTGAAGTTAGCCCCAATTTATCTACTAATAAATCATGATAATATGCAGCTTTAACGTGAGATGGCATACCTTTTACAGTATCAAATCCTTTACATTGTTTACAATATTTTTCGTAATTATTGATTCCACTATTTTTATAAATTGCATCCACCCCTAACCCTTGAAAAATCTCATATGCTTCATTAAACATCTTATTTGTCGTTGCCAAGGATTTATTCATTATCATTGATTCAATAATACCCTTAACATAAGGTTTAATGGCTTTTGGCATAGTACTTTTAACTACATCAACTCCTTTATACTTGAATTTATTAACAGGAGTTCCCTCATCGTCTAATATATGTAAAACATAATACTTTTTACCGAGAAATATTCCAGAATCACAAATAGCTTCTCTCTTAAAGACAAATCTTGGATCGGTGGATAATAATGCTTTCTTGGCCCATGCATTACATCCATCATTAATATGCTTTTCAAGTTTATTACAGATATCGAAAAAAACCTGTGAAATATTTCCCAATTCGTCTTTTAAAAAAGTATTATATTTTTCCAATAACTTTAATGATATATAAACGCTGTCCGTATCGTTATATATAATATGTGCCTCTGCTTTATCATATAAATCTGGATAATTTATATCTATAAAGCTTAAAAATAATTCATTACTCTTTTTAATAACTGCTTGTCCAGTTTCCGTTACGGAAGATCCAATATCATTATCACCCAATGGAGCATATTGACTGGCACAATATCCATAAGTTGAATTAAGAGTAATCTTATAGGCGTGTTGAACCGTGTCATATCGTTGAATATCTGCTTGTCTTTTAACTATCTCTTCTTTAGTTAAATTTGGCTTGTCTTGTTGTAAAGCTATTTTACGTTCAAACATCTTAGACTTCATATCCTTTCGTTTTGAATATAAAAAGTCCAAGAATTCTGGCATAATTCCTTTCTTTTTCTGAGAAAATAAAATATTTGATTTAGATAAACATGCTTTTTCAGATGTTAGAAACTCTACAAATGATTCTTTTGATAATTTAAATAATTTTCCAGACACATGATAGATATGATATTCATCATCTACCTTTTCCAATCTTCCAATTTTTGTTTCTGGGGAAAGATTCAATGAAATCATAACACTTGGATATAGAGAATTGGCATCGAAACTAACCACACTCTCACAAAATCCCAATTTGGGATCTGCTACATATCCCCCAACAATAGTCTCAGATGATTTTGGTCTGATAAAAGTAGGAATTTTTTCATTTCTATTTCTAGCTTGAATTGCCACTGCACCATTCACAACTGGAACAGTTTTGATAGCATTCTCCATATTACACAATCCTAGATGAGAAATGAATCTAACCAGATTAATATATTTGAGTTTTTCATCAAGTTCCACCAGAAGTTCCACATCAATGTAATTATAATTAACAAAATTATTCCAATCATTTTGAGCCAATTCCGACAACGACCCATCATAACTTAATTTATTTTTTCCCAATTCAATCTCCCCGACATAATCTAATTTATAAGATTCCAAGGGAACCAAGGCAAATTTTTTATACATTACATAATAATCAAGACAAGAAATACCTTCAATCACATATTCCTTTGAGGGCATTCCAAATTTTCCTTCTTGGTTGATCTTTTCATAGATTCTGCCAATTGGAGATAATTCATTTACCCACCCTTCTTCCAATACGTTATTGATTCTATTGATTAGGTAAGGAATATCGAATCCGGCTGAATTATAACCGCATAATACATCAGGAAAATCAGAAGAAAAATGACCAATAAATTTTTTCAAAAGATCTTCTTCTGATTTACAATGATAATATTTGATATTAGGCTTATCTGAAATGTAAGGCTTCAATCCAAACTGGGTGTATATCTTGCTGACAGAATCGTATGCCGTAATCAAATTAATAACATTCTCTGCTAATTCCGGCTCGGGAAATTTTGCTCCCACCGCCCCAGGACATTCCAAGTCAAAAAACATTACTTTCAATGGATATTGAGCAAAATCGTCATCTCCACAACAATGATAATAATTATCAATTAAAAATTGTTGATATGGAGGAAGATTTTCGAAGATTCTCTTAATTCCTGAATCTTTTACAAACTTACTTCGATCCCACTGCGTATTAAATTCTCGTATTTTTAATGAGGTTCCAAAAATAGAAGTTTCGGTTCCTTTTTTATCTTCTAAATAGATATAAGGATTATAGTCTAACTCTTGATGGGTTCTATTGCCAGAACTATCCCACCCCCAAAGATGAATTGCTTTGTCTTTATTTGAATACACACAGTTTCTATAACTCATTGAGTGAGTTTAGCCGATTTTTCGAGAAAATCAAGTCCTCAATTCCACTTTTTCAGATATTTTCGCTCAGGGGAATTGAATGGAGTATCAATCGCCTCTAAAAAGCACCCAACATTATGAGGATGCTCAAGGAATCTGGTCGCTCCTACGTCTCTCAGAGCTTGTGGTAACTGATAATATTTGGTTCTATTTTTCCAATTGAGAATTTTATCCACTTTATGTTCAAGTTCTGCCGCGTCTTTAAACCTTAAAAAATCGGGAGCATTCTTATAAGTTTCCATATCTTGACACAGGCAAGGAATACCCAGTTGGGCAGCTTCAATAAATTTAATGTCAGACTTACTTCTATTGAATGGGTTGTCCATCAAAGGGGCTAAAAATAATTGAGCATTTAAAGAAGATAAAAATGTAGGATATTCCATCAGATTTTTCCAAGGATGAAACTCAATCTGTTTGGATAAAATGAAAGGATGAAGAGGAGGAGGAAATGCGCCAATAAAAACAAATTGATATTTGCCCACGTTATCAATAATGAACTTAAGAACATGGCTAAAGTCGTCCTGTTGACCATTCTGGTTCTTCATATCAAAGTGAGCACCTGAACCCGCATAAACAATCCGGGGCTTCTTTTTATTCTTATCGTAAGCCTCAATAATTCTACGATAATTATATTGGTGACCTATCCACCAATAAGGCATGAAATTAGGAACAACTGTAATTTTTTGTTGTCCGGTTTTTTCCATATAAAGATTTTTCATATATTCACAGGTGACTGTAACATCATCTGCCATATTAATCATATCAACACAATTCTGACGAATCATATCACAATCAAATCCATGTTTTGAAGCATTATAATCGGGTATTTCTTCCTTAAAAACAACATCATCAACTTCATAAATCAATTTAAATCCGCATTCTGGTTGAATTGCCTTTAAAAATTCAAAAAATTGTTTTTGATGGGGGGCCGCTTGCCTTTGAAGAGTAATTGATTTGATTCCTGTATAGAATCCCTTATCTCCTACCATTTTAGTAAGATCAGCAACATCACCATATCCAGTCATTCTGATATGATTGGATAAAAATCCTCTTCTATAAAAAAAACACCCATCCATACCAGCAGCAAAGTTAATGTAGCGATTTCCTACCGGCTCTGGAGTAGAGACTACACTTGTTTTTGAAATATATGGGGATTTTGGAAAGGGGGGAGAAAATGGAGGTATCAACATATCTATAATTACTCATCCATAATATAAAAGTCAAGTAGATATCCAGAATTAATAACCGATTGTTTTTTGAGAAGATTTTTTTCTAATTCTTTTTCGTAAGTCCACTTAGATTTCACTTCAATAATTCTATTATCTTTAGGAATAAAAATATCAGGATAATATACTTTAGTCTTACCGTTTAAAATATATCTAAAGGTCGGTACTTCATCTCTTCCTATTTTAATATCTTCTATAAGATATCCTTCGGATAATAATTTATATATTCCTCGCAATTCATATCCCTGATATATAATTTCTATACCATCAATAATAGAAGTTTTGAACCGTAATCCTGAGTCCTGATTTTTAGTAAAATATTTTTTAACTTGCATAGGATTACGAACACCATATTTTTCTTCAAATTTATCACTTTGCCAATCTCTATAATTTTCCCAACTTCCATAATTTTTAAATATGGAAGTTGCAGACATTTCTTTATTTTTACTAGTATTAGCCGCCTCTTTTTGACCTCTAATATGTATTTTCTGTTCATCTAATATTCTAAAAATAACACAAGAATCATATTTTAATAATTTAGAAATATATTTTGCCCCATACCCTTCGGCGTATAAAGAGCAAATACGGTCAACTTCATCCTCAGAAACATTGCGCTGGACTTGCGTTTTTTGTTTTTCATATCGTCTTTCTATATTTCTAGCCTCTTTAGGAGTTCTAATATGAATACCGTTTCTCTTAAGCCAGGTACTAATAGTCATACTCTGAACACCAAATAAATCACATATTTCTGATGTTCCGTATCCCTCATCTACGTATAATTTTCTAATTTCCTCATCTTTTCCCAATAATTTGGGATGGGTGAACTTAAAATCTCCAAATTTAGAATTATTCTCAACCCTAAATTTTCCCATAGTGGATCTAGCTTGATCCAAGGTTCTAGTATTTAACCTATTGGCTCTAAACCATTTAGTTATAGTATCACAGGAGCACTTATATCTGTCCGCAATATATAAAATGGGAGCACCCTGAACATAATATAGATCAATAATTTCCTTTTCTTTACCGATTAAATTTTTATGATTAAATAGTTTAACAATAGTAATAGCATCCATATTATTATTTATGGTTACGCTTACTATTTTTCAAATAATTCTTCTAGTTATTCCATTTTCTTTCTCTAAATTAACAATCTCCCCATCAATATGCTTCAAAGTCTCTTTTCTATGAGAAATTGTATAACAAGACATACTATTAGCTTCAATTCTTTCCTTAATTACTTCAATTAGAAGATCAACTCCTCTTTCATCAAAAGCTGAATCTAGAATCTCGTCTAAAAATTCGACATTAGAAGATATTCCTGAAATTTTTCTCTTAATATCCTTAAAGGCCCACGCGCACGCAATGTCAACCGTTCTTCTTTCCCCGCCCGAGAAGTTCCAATACGAGATATTTTTACCCTTCTCATTGGTAATCTGTTCCTCAAAATATTCATCGAACTTACATCTCATGGTCATTCCCAACTTCGTTATATATTTTTGAATGGACCTGTTGAGCATATCTAAAAGCCTCTTGATAATGAATGACTTAACTCCTTCTTCTCCAAGAATAAACTTACAAGTTTCGTAATCTTCCGTTTTTTGTTTAAAAGTCGAATAATTTAATTCCTCTTCTTCTTTTCTTTTTTCAGTTTCTTGGATATATTCTTCCATAGAAGTCAAATTATCTTCTACTAAACCAATATCTTGATCAATATCCGCCAATTGTCTCTTGAAATCCTTCAAACTTATTTCAAGGTCTATCAATTTTTTACAATTAAATATGTTATTTTGTAATTCTGTATTGGTAAGAATCAATTTTGTGGAGATTTTTTCTCTACTATCACTCAAAGAATTCATATCAATCTCAATGAGACAGATTTTAGTATGAATCTCTCCCATTTCTTCTGTTAGAGTTCTTCGCAATTCTGATAAGTGGGCCACATGATCACCAGTTATCAATTGTAGGCATTCAGGACAAACGACTCCACTACTAGGTCTTAAAGTATTATCTTGTTCTTTTTTCTTTAGAGAATATTCTGCTTTTCGAATAGATAAATCCGTGGATAAAGAAGAAAGTCTTTTATTTATTTTATCAATTGCACTACTAAGCTTTTCCTTTTCTTCTTCTAACGTAGTTCCATTATCAATTATTAATTCTTTTAAATTGATAAAATCTTCTTCCGTTTTTAAAATTTTATTATTTAAATCAGATTTTCGATTATTTAAAATCTCTGATCTTTCTTCTGATTGTTTTTTGTGAAGATCGTATTGCTTTCTTTGAGAAGTTATACTATTTTCAATTTCTTCCTTCTTGGCTACGGATATTGAAAGATCGGATTTATTATCCTTAATATTCTCCTTTAATTCTTTGAGCATCTTGCCAAATATCTCCAATGAGAAAATATCTTCAATAAATTTCCTTTTCTCCTCTGGTTTCTTCGCCATGAAAGGAATATTATCACTCAAAGATAAAATATCGCAACTTTTACAGATAGTAGGATTCGATCCAATCAATTCACAAATATATTTGTTAGTATTCGTAATAGAATCCTTTGAAATATCTTCATCAATATCTCCAAGCTTGATCAATTTAACTGTCGAGGGCTTTAAAGTTCTTTCAATTCTATATGAATTAGTGGAAGAATCTGTTTGAACCTTAAATGTTAGTTGAATTTTACCCTCTCCTCTTGTTATATTGTTGAGACAAAATTCTTTTTTAATGTCTCGAATAGTAGTCCCAAATAAAGCATAATAATATGCCTCAATAACACTGGACTTTCCTGATCCATTGGCTCGTTCGGGACTATCTATATTTTTACCCACTATAAGATTAAATCCATCCTGAAAATCAATGGAGATAGTTTCATTTCCAACACTAAGGAAATTTTGAGTAGTTAATTTTTCAAATGTGATTTTTTTCATTAGTATCCTTGACTTACTTTTATATAATGTGCCTCTTCTTCAATTATCTATTCAGCAAAAGCAGTTCTTTTATTATTTTATCCACACGCTTCTGTTTTTCTTCTTCAAGCTTCAATTGTTCAATATACTCATCAAACTGATCAGCTAAATCAATAGAATCTATCTCAACTTCTTCTAATGTCTTTTGAACTACATTATATTCAGTATTAAATTGAAATGGTTTGAATTTTGAGATATACGTCTGTATTTTCTCAACTTGTTTATCAGTCATTTCAATATCTATAATTAATTTGATGATATTATTTTCGATATCATCTTTTTTATAGGTCTTAATATTCGAAACAAAGAGTTTTTTAAATCTAGGAGAAATATCGTTCTCGAAAAATTGCAAATCAGCAGTTTCCAAATCCAAAATATAATATCCTTTCAGATTATCTACATCTGAAAAATCCATCGGAAAGGTATTACCAATGTAATTTATTACTCCCTCATTATATTGTTTGGCATTTCTATGATGAAAATGTCCAGAGAATACAGTATCGGTCTTTGACAAGAGATCTAAAGCGGATAGACCATGATCACAAATCTTGAAATTATTCATTTTGAATGATTTGATTTCAAAATGACCAAAAATATAATCGAATTTTTCATCTGGAAGTTCATTATTCCAAGGAACAAATAGTAATCTATTATCAAATGCATCAACTACATAATTTTTATCAACAATAGTAATATTTTGATGTCCACTTAATAGTCCTAAGCTATGAATATCACTTCGATTCTTATAGAAGGCATCGTGATTTCCAATAACCATCAAAATATTAAAGTCTTTTAAAATATCAAAGATCTTTGATGCTACATGCATTGTCTGCACGCTTATCTCCGATCTATTGTGAAAGAAATCACCTAAAAAGAAAATATCCTTTATTTCATGAAAATTTAATTCAGCGACAATCCATTCAGCCCAATCCAAGGCAATCTTAAGCCAAGCTTCCGAATTTCCATATATTCCCAAATGTAAATCTGAGAATAACGCTACTTTAGGATTTAAGATTTTCATATCCTTGATTGTATTTTTCCCCATCCATGATTCCATTCTTATAAAAGAATCCTGCCGCCGTAATGGATATTCCGAAATCCATGCAAATATCTAACACAACCCATCGAGGGGCATCCGTTTTTGCTTCTCGCATCATTGGAACGTGTCCAGTTTTATACTGTCGATAATAAATTAACTCGTAACCACGCTTATCTAATTCTTCAAATAATATACCTTCCATAATATCGTGTTCATTTTCGGTTAAACTCAAAGTAAAGTAAAAAACATCTTTCATGTCTTCTTTTCTGCTAAAATTAGGCCCACATTTGCCATCGAATATGCGAACCACACCAATGCCCAAGCGTACTGGCCTTTTAGGAAGTATGACACGCCAACTGAAAAATACAAGATCGCCGATATTGAAATTACGATTTGTTCAAAATTCACTTTTCGAGGAAAATTTAATTTCAATATTTTCGGCGGGAACAGGCACGGATAAATTGGCTTCTACGTCCCAACCATCCTTAGTTCTAGTAATAATTATTTGTTGAATATCATGATCTCTCTTGGTTGAAAGATCCAATAAGAAGGTCAATCGTTTAAGAAGTTCTTCATTCATCACAACCTCCGTCCTCATAATCATGTTCAAGCATTGGGCGCACATACACTGCTCCATGAGAGGAATCATTCATTTCCTCTTCATACATCATTTGTTTATATTCCTGAAGCCCCTCATGTTGTTTCTTTTCCTTTTTGATCCTATTGGAAAATGCATTCCAAGCAATCTTATTGAAATATGAAAATGGATTGAATTCCGATTCAAGTTTAAATTTCTTGGATTCCAATGCCGCGTACATTTTTACGATAGCATCACCCACCATTTCTTCTTTCCAACTGGGAGTGTAAGAAAGGAATCTCCAATTATAGCTAAGTCCCTCTGCTATTTTCACGACATTTTCCGCTAAGATATTTATCATCTTATTATTTTCATAATAATCATTCAATTGTTCTCGAAATAACTTCGAGGATACATAATACTTTTCCTTTATTTCCTTGTTGGTAATCATAAATTTATTCTGGTTCTACTATTACTGCTTTTTTAAGTTCTGGGGTTCTATCATCTATCCAAGTACTATGAGGCTCTATTAACATTGCTTTGGAATTGGGTCCATTGTAATCTAGTACTGCTTTCCATTTATCTACTATTCTTTTTAATTCTTCTGGTGACGTTTCGCTCATAAATCAATTTTAATAACGGGGATTACTATATTAGTTTTTCTTTTAGATTCTCTTAATTTATCTTTATGTTCTTGAGAGAAAGGCTTGCCCAATTTGGCCAGTCTCATCTTTAATTTAGTTTCATCTGAGCGTTTCTTTCCTAGATTAGATTGTCTATTTTTTTCTTTAGATTCTTCAGTATGCTTCTTACCCATACGACTTTTTCTTATATTTTCTCTAGCTTCCTTGGATCTAGGTTGTCTCATCTTTTCCTTCGATTCTTCAGAATGAGTTTTTCCTAAATTATAATTTCTCATCTTTTCTCTATTCTCTTCAGTTGACATTTTATTTTTAATAGCTTCTTTATGATGATCAGATAAAGGCTTTCCGAGTTTAGCCTTGCTCATTTTTTCTTTTGTATCATCTGAATGGACCAATCCGGTCCTATCTTGGGAATAGGTGCAGATATTGTATCCTATATCTTTATTAGTGGATTCAAATACTCCTATATAATATGCCTCCTTCTCTAATAAAAATTTATTATCTTTAGTTTTATCAAAATTTTCAAAAGTTTCTATAATTTCAACTACAAAAGAATTCCATCCATACTTTATAATCACATTTTCAAAATAACATCTACCTTTAGATCTACGTTCACAGTATCTATGTGAATTTAATCGTTTATTTAAATTAATAGCTTTACCTATATATACTTTACCATTATATATACAAGTTAATTTATAAATTCCCGCGACATTTGGATAGCTAGTCATTTTAGTATTAATTTGCCGAGCAAATTTATTTCCGATTCTTTCCACGGAATTTGTTCTTCTGTGTAAAATTGTTTTCTCTCTTCCACATGTCTCTTGGAATATTTTAGATTATCATAGATATCGAATAACACAAGTTGATCCTTTGAATCATGTAATCTTAATCCTCTTCCAATTGACTGTATAGTTCTGATGAAACTTTTACCTCCAGACACAAACATAATATAATGAAGATTCTTAATATTTATACCAGTTGAAAATATTTTAGACATGGCAATACAGACAATATTATCCTGTATTTCCATCTTATTTGTTATGGACTGTCTTTCTTCCACAGGCATTTCACCATTGATAAAATAAACCTCTTTGCCTTCTAATTCAAGAGCGGCCAATAAATTATTACCATGCTCAAGTCTGTTGACAAGAATTAGAACATTTTTATCCAATCTCTTCACCAGAACCTTTATCATATTATTTCTCAAAGAAGACTCATGAATAAATTGAAGTTCTTCCTCATATCCCTTAATTTTAAGGGAATGATTTAATTTAATAATCTTAATTATCGCATTAGATAAGTATCCCTCATCTCTGAGTTCTTTGGATTTCTTTTCGTAAATCACTCTTCCAAATGTTCCAATGACTTTCCATTTATCCATTAATGCTTTTGGAAGAGTTCCAGTGAATCCAAACTTATAAGGAGTTTTTATCTTATGTAATACTTTTGCTAATTTACTGGAAGTGTTTACTTTGTGACACTCATCAGTTATAACCAAATCAACTTCTGTCAACCACTTGAAATTTGAAAATTGAGAACATAAATTTTCAGAATTGGCAATTATTACCTGAGTGTCCTGAGGTTTCGTCCCACCCGTCCAGCCTGAATATGTAAATGTTACTCCATAATCTTCAAAGTCTCCCATAAGTTGATCTACCAGAGATAACCCAGGAACGACCAGGAGGCACTTGAAATCATCCGAAACCTTTTCCTTGTAAGTCTGCAAGAGGGATGCTTGCAACAAGCTCTTACCTGATCCTGTGGCACTTACGATGGTTCCGTGATGACTAGAGAAAGCACATTCCAATGTTTCTCTTTGATATTCTCTTAAATCATATCTAAGAGTATCCGACATGGATAAAACTATTCCGAATTGAACATATACTCGTTTTCTAAAAGCTTCAGTATATTCAACTTCTCCCAATTGTTTTTCTCGAATAAATTTTTGAATATCATCTTCCAATCCAAAATCGAAAGATCCATTAGATCCGATGGCATAATCTCTATCAGGAATATGCTTATTGACTTTTTTAATATAATAACTTCCCGCCTTTTTAACGGAAAAATGGTTACGAATCAAACCGAAAATTGAGGAGTCTTCACAACTCAATTTTCCCTTTCTCGATTTTTCATCATAATCCAAAGTTATCATTTATAAAAATCCACTTCTCCATTTTGGGTTAGCTTAATTTCTTCATAAGGAGCAATTCTACGACGATAAACTTCTTGCTTCACACATTCCAAAACTCCTATAATATCATTGTAAGTTTGATATGATTCTTGTTTAAGAAAAAGATAATCGTTTAGTAGATCATGAATTTTATAATTCAAATCTCCCGCACACATTGGTTTAACCCCAGGAACCTTTAAAAGTTTTCTTGTATCTTGTTTAATATATGGCATATGTTATTCGCTTTCCAATCTTTTATAAAGTTTATCATCGAAGATATTCCTAAATATACAACTTAAGACTCTTCGAGCCTTTTTATATCAATAATATTTTTAATATCCTGTGCTATGAATGAAACCGACTTTACAAGTAGTTCCAAATATTCTATAAGATATTCCAATTCCTGAATTTTATCATTAATTTCGGACAATAGAGGAGTGTCGATATTTTCAAGAGTTTTTTTGGTAATATTTGATACCGGACTCGACTCAATCATTTTGGTCGCCTCATCATTCCAAAGCTTTTTCTTTTCCTTGATAAGCTTTCCCTTGGCAATCTTAGTCTCAATCAACCGAGAAACCCAAAAATGCTTTTCCGCAGGAACTCTTTTAGCCCTTTGTTCTAAATTGAAGTCAGTTATATCGCAGAATTCTGTGTACTGTAACTGGTATTTAGATAGTAAATTTGAGTTCATATTAGAATATATATCACACTTTTTACGAATGTCAATATTTTAGCAAAATATTCCATTTTAAAATCTACTCCAACGAGTAAATATAATCATGTATACTGAATATTACGTTTATATATTAAAAGATCAAGATGGAATTATAAGATATGTGGGAAAAACCGGAGACTATAAAAACAGAATAGCTTCACATTTTAAAAAATCTAGTAATCCATTAGTTAGAGAACATATAAATAAAAACTGGACTCATGACCATATTATATGTTCCAGTGATGAAATCGAAATATTAAAGATAGAAAAAAACATAATCGAAAAATATAAACCACAACTTTACAATATAAAAAATTTTGGAGGTATATCTGGGAAATATAATAAAAATCCATCAGTAAAGATAAAAAATATCAATACTAATAATGTACTTCAATTTAAAACACAAAAAGAAGCCGCCCTTTTTCTAAATGTTCATAAATCCACTGTATCTTATTTAATAAAAGGTAAAAAATCTCATATTTCTGGACAATGGGTTTTAGAAAACACAGATCCGTCCATTATAAATATAAATCCCAGAAAAACAGGGTTTTTAGTAGATAAACAAGAAAGATATTTTAAATTATATGATACCGTCGAAAATACCTATATTGAATTTAAATCTGTTACTGATTGTGCGAATAAATTAAAAACAAACACTACTTCTATTTCTAGATTAAAAAAAGGAAGTCTACAATCCATAAAAAATGGTAGATATAAATTATCAGTTAATAATATCAGTCAATATAAACCCATAAAAATATATGATAAATTAACCAACACAGTATTACAATTTAATAAAAAATCAGAATTTTGTAAAGAATTTAATATTCATTCATCATATGCTTCCCAATTATCTTCTGGAAAAATAAAACACATTCATAATAGATTTGAATTATATATTTCTTAAATAAAAACATGAGATTAACAATTGAAGACCATGATAAATTAGCAAACCTTTACATGGAAAGTGTTTTGGTTGAGATGGATGTGGGAAGTGTTGTAGGGGGAAGTCCTACACATGGAGGAGCAATTGAAAATGGAGATAATTATGCCAAGGGAGATACAAGAATTCCAAAAGTTTTAGGAGCTATACAAACCCGAAAGGGAAAACTTAAGAGAAAAGGCAAAGTTCGGAGAAAAGTCTAACAGTTTTCGCTTATAACTACTAATAATAGTAATAACATTAGTAGTTATAATATTTATTATTGTTATTATAATTCTTATTACTACCAAAGCCCGCCCGCTACACCCATTAACTAATTTAACAATTACTAAAGTCAAGAGGTTTTATTGAAAAAAATAAAAATAGTTAAAAATACTTGACAATAACAATAATACGGTATATAATTAGATGACAACCTGGGAGAGATTACCTGAAGATACTACTAATTATATAGGTTTTATATATATTATTATTAATAATTATAAAGAAAATACTATAGACCCACCAATAAAAAAGTACTATATAGGAAAAAAACAATTACTTAAAAAGACAAGATTAAAGAAAAACAATACTAGAAAAAGAGATAAAATTGTATGGAAAGATAATGATGTGGAAAAATATTGGGGATCTTCCAAAGAATTATTACAAGATATTGAAAAATATGGTATAGAAAATTTTAGAAGAGTAGTAATAGAAATGTGTACATCAAAATGGCATATGACTTATTCAGAACTAGCCTGGCAAATGGAATTTAATGCTATTATTGACCCAACATTCTATAATGGAATATTAAATTGCAGATTGGTAAAATGTCCAAAGGGATATGTTGACATTGAAAGAAACCGTGATAACCTCAATTTATGAGCATTTGGATGAGGAGATTTGGAGTTACAGTAGAATCAATTGATCAAATATTTAATTCTACTAATAAAATGGTAGGGCAATATCTCTTAAATCAAGGGTTGCCAATAACATTTGATTTTTCTAATAAGTTTAATAAAGCAATTTATACACATTATTTTTTAAATAATTTATGTGAATATATTAGAACATATCCATATGATAATAAATTAATGCTTTATAATGACACCTTATCAAAGGATGTATTTCGCAATTCTATAATAAAAAAGGTTAAAAGGATTTTTGGAATTAAAATCTGGAATGGGGTATGGGATTTCTACACTTTTGTAGGTAAGCTAAAAGACAACGATATTACTCTAGTAGATCAATTTGAAGTTTATATTGAAGCAGAGACAAAACCCAAGACATTTAGGCATATTAAGAAATACCTAGAGAAAGAAGGATTCAAAGCATTATCAGATAACTATTTCAAAGATATAGCAAATAAAATGGCTATTTGTAGTTAAAGGGATTAAATAGTTGCATGAGTAGATTCTTAGAACTATTGGAGCAATTAAATCCTGAAACCTCTGGTGATCCTAAATGGGCATTAATAGACTTTTTAAAATCGAAAGGTATTCATGTCTCTTTGGTGAAAAATACCGATATGTTGTATATTGATACGGGTCACCGCACAGTTTGTGTCACTGTTTCCAATAAGGAAGAAGAGTCACAGGAAAGTGATTTAGTTAATGACATATCCAAAGATGACACTAATAAATTACAACCACAAGCTGCCCAGATAGCAAAACAGCAACAGCAACTTGCTCCAAAGGCAATTCAAAATGCTAAAGTTCGCACTCAAAATCTTCAAAAGGAATTACAGCGTCCTGTTAAACCTATTCAATGAAATCAAAAACTTTAGAATTACTGGATTACTATCTTAGGGTTATCAAAGAACAGGGCGATGATCCTTCCATGACTACGCCTACTGCGCCGGAAGATTCTCCTGCCCCTGATCCCTCTCAACCACCTACGGATGAACCAGAACCTCCACAAGAAGATAATGCTCCTCCGACATCATTGGCAGAAAATAAGTACGTGGAAGCATTAATCTATGGCGCATTATATACTCCAACTCCCCAACAGGTGATTCTTCTTAATAAAATGAAGGATCTTTTAGTAAAAGATAAGTATATAAATCCGAAAACTGACGTATTACCTATTCTTTTAAGAATGATTAATTTTAACTTCACACAAGTACCATCAGGAACAAATACCCCAAATCCATCGGAAGAATTAGCTTTGACACCGGAATTGGAAAATTCTTATATAAACGAATTAATTGATGCTACCATTCATGAACCTGATCCAGAGGAAACAATGACTCTTAATAATCTTAGAGATGCCTTCCAAAAGGGATTGGTTAAAAATGCCAGAGAGGAAGCAATGCCGGAAATTTTAAGTATTATTTCCAATGAAACCGGGGAAACTGAATTTAAAAAAGATTTACCAACACTTGATTAAATAATACTATGAGATTTAAAGATAATGAATTAATGTGGGAAGCATATAGTGCGCCTATGAGTTTTGGTGGTGGCCAGGATGAACAGGAACTTGTATTATCTTTGGGAAGTGATCAAGATTTAGGGGTTGGAGACGAATTTGAATCTGATGAACTATCTGATGATGATTTAGATGGAATTATGGATGATGGTGATGTGGGGGAAGATGAAATTGATAAACTTGTCATGATAGAACTTAAAAAACTTGCCAAATATTCCGATATGATTCTTCAACATTGTTCAGAAGTTGAACTAGAACCTTGGATGCTGGCCAAATTAGTCAAGGCCGCAACTTATGTCTGTGATATTTGGGACCAAATAGATCATGGAGCAGACTTCGCAAATGATGGCATCGCCCTGTAATGAAACATGAAATCTTTCAAACTATATTTTGTAGAAAAAACTATTCTTGGTTTGGAAGAAACCATTTATATTGATGAAATTGGACAACTTAAAGCAAAGCTCGATACTGGTAATGGCGCATTTAATGTTCTCCACGGGGAGGATATCCAACAAGATGGAAAACTTGTTCGCTTTACCACCGACAAGGCAATCGTTTTGGAAAAGCCCATATCCAGTAGAATCACAATTAACCTTGGAGCAGGCAATACGGAAGAACGTCCGGTTGTCCTTCTGAATGTAAAAATTGGAAATAAGATTTTTAAAGACATTCCGTTTTCCATAGGAGACAGAAAAGATAATGTTCATAAGGTTCTAATTGGTAAGAATTTTATACAGACAAATCTCAACGCACTTGTGGATGTATCCTTGATAGATGTAGCCAGTAAAAATTTAGAGGCAGATTATAAAAATGTATGAAATCATATCCAACAGGAGCGGGAATATATAAATTGACTTGTGTCAAGAATGGAAAGGTATATATAGGAAAGTCCGTTAATATTTATTTTAGACTTAGTTATCATAAAAGCTGTGAAAAAAAATCTAAGGGGAGAGGATATTTTGAAAATTCTATAATAAAATATGGATGGGATTATTTTAATATCGAGATATTAGAAACTGTCGATAATTTTGATAAATTAAAAGACAACGTCGCTCTTCTTGAAAGAGAAGCATATTATATAAAATTATTTGATTCTACCAATACTTCTAAGGGATATAATATATGTTCGTATTCTACCGATAGAACTGGAATACCAAATTCTGAAGAGACGAGAAAAAATATAAGTCAAGGTCAATTAGGACGAAAGCTTTCAGAAGAAACAAAAGAAAAGATTAGACAATCTAGACTTGGAAAAGCCGGTACCCCCCATTCTGAAGCGACTAAAGAACACCTAAGACAAATTAATACTGGAAAAAAACTTTCAGAAGAACAGAAAAGTAAACTGAGACAATTTCGACTCGGGACAAAACACTCCGAAGAAACCAAATTAAAGTTAAGTTTGGCCAGAATTGGCAACTCTAATGCCCGTGGGTTTAAACATTCAGAAGAGACTAAAGAAAAATGTAGGTTAGGTAAACTAAAAAGTAAGCAATCCACAACAGAACTTGATGCTCTAATTGATGTTAGTTTATTAAATGTAGCAGATAAGAATTTGGAGGTATCGGTATGAATCATTTAACTCAAAAGGAACTTTTATCGGAGGGATTTTGGTCAAAGTTTGGGCAAGGATTGAAAAGTGCTGGGAAAGCTGGATGGGAAGTTGGAAAATTTTCGGCTAAACATGTAGCTCCATCAGTATATAATCCACTTGCTGCAACAGCAAATGCCACCAAAGAATTAAATCAAAATATAATCAAGGCTACCACCCCAACTGAAAAATATATCTCAGATCAATTACATATGAGAGGATATGTAGTAGAGGGCCAAATTGAACCTATTCCAATGCCAAGAGGATTTTCCAAAGAAAAACAAACATTCTTTGTCACTGTCAATAAAATGGCATTCAACCCCACAAGTAAAAAAATGGAAGTATCTACTCTACCAAGAGATTTAGATATTCCTTTAGTTGTGGATAAGTATGGAAGCATTATAGAAAATCTGAGAAATAACCCAGAAAAAATTAAGGCATTTAAAGGAAAGACTATCACTCGTCCTCCAAAACCAAATCCTCAAGTAATAAATACGCCAGTTGCTCCTGCAACTCCGGTTACTTCTGTAGCCCCTTGACATTAAGAAATTTCATGCTACTTTAGATTTTTATGAACATAGAAATCGTAGCAATAACAGACCAAAACTTTTCTTTAATTTCAAACGGACTTAAAGAAACCATTACTGAACAAGTAGAATCCTTAGATGAAACTACCGTAGAACTTCCAGTGATTGAGATTCTACCCGATCCAGTAACAGTATCAACTCCTTCCAAAAGAGGTCCAAGACCTGTCCCATTAGAAAATCATAGTTCTACTGGAACAGGTTGGTTTGAAGGAACTTCTTGGGGAACTTCTGAGAATAAGCACACCTTCAACTAAAATTGCTTTCTCTAACTAAGAGATTAAATAATATCACATGGCAACTAAATCTACCCCCAGGGCGAGACGTAAAGAAGTTAAAAATATTGAGATAGAAACCGCGTTAGCTCATAATTATGCTAAATTGGATTTTAAATTTAGAAAAAGAGATTACTCCTTTACGGAAAAACAGAAAGCATTAATTAATGTAATTTTAGATCCTGATATTAAAGTTGTGATGATTGATGGGGTAGCGGGAACTTCTAAAAGTTTGATTTCTGTTTACTGTGGCTTGACCATGTTACTGAAACAATCCACAAATAAGATGCTTTTCATGCGATCTGTAGTAGAAAGTTCTCAAAAAGGATTGGGATTTTTGAAAGGCACGCTCGAAGAAAAAATGGAAGTTTGGAGACATGTACTAGATAGTAAATGTGAAGAACTGATTGAGCCTTTACATCTTCCGTTAGTTATGGCCTCTGGAAAATTAGAAGCTCTTCCAATTAATTATATTCGAGGGGCATCATGGAAAAATATGTATGTGGTGGTGGATGAATGTCAAAATCTAGATTATGATGCATATAAATTGATAATGAGTCGGATTGGTGACAATACAAAACTTATTATGTGTGGGGATTCTGATCAATGTGATATTAAGGATTCTGGATTTAAAAAAGTATATGAAATATTTAATGATTATGATTCCCAAAATATGGGGATAGTGTCTTTTAAATTTGAGGAGTCTGACATTGTTAGGTGTGAATTATGTAAGTATATAGTGGGAAAATTTCGAATAGATAGATAACAAGAGAAGATTTTTCATTTTCCGATAAAAAAGAAACCAGTTATAATAAATAATAGTTTATTCTCGGAAATGAATAGACGATCACATTTATCTTTTTCTAATATTATTTTTACTAGAAAATTTAAAACTAAATCTGATAATATTTTACTTTGTTTAGACCAGTCTAGTAATTATGATTGTTATGATACTTTTAAAACTAATAGTACCCTCTATCATAGATGTAAAAACTATAAATTGCTAAGACGGATCAAAAAAATTTTGGATGGTAAATCTACAAAAACCAATTGACAAATTAAAAAAATGTGGTAAATTATTGTTATATGAGAGTAAGTATATCTGGATCGGCCGGGGTTGGAAAATCAACATTGGTCGATGCTTTTAAGAGAAGGTGGCCAATGTATCAATATCCCATGAAGACTTATAGAGATATTTTAATTGAGAATAATCTTGGGCATTCCACAAATACTTCGGATGAGTCTCAACTGTTGATTTTAGATTGGATGATGGTGGAGCAAAAGAGTCGCCCAAAAGGGTCGAAGACAATATATGATCGTTGTTCCTGGGACAACCTGTCATACACCCTACAAGGAAATGCGCTTGGAAAAATTTCTGATGAAGTCACTGCCGCATCCATTTCTTTAGTAAAAGAATCTTTAAAGGATATTGATATTATATTTTGGATCAAATATAATCCAAAAATTAAATTAGTTGAAGATGGAGTAAGAGATGTTAAGAAAGAATTTGTCAAAGGAACGGAGGCAGTATTTACGGATTTGTTTCATCAATATATGGAAAATTTAGAACTAGATTTATTCTATCCAAAAGAGGATTGTCCTGCAATAATTGCAATTGATGATAGTTTCTCTAGCGTTGATGATCGTTTAATGTTTATTGGTGAATTTCTAGACCAGAATGGTGATCTTATTGAAACTAAGGATAGCATATTAGATCCTGCCAATAATGACATGATGTTGCAAATGTTGAAGGAACAGGAAAAGGAAAAGGCCGCCGATGAGAGACTTAAGAAAATTATACAAGAATTTAAAAAATAATGCCCTCTAAATCTTATAATCCAAAAGCTTGTTGTGGAGATGATTGTTATTATTTTAATATAGGAGATGAGAAAAAATATGGAGAATGTTGGGGAGATGTTGAAGTGGTTGGCGAAGAATGTTATGATTATGGAGATGATAATATTGATTGGAATTGGGTCCATTCATGTCAAGCCCATAAGGACATGTACGATAATCAATGGGAATCCGATTCTGTAAAATACTATATAAAGGAACCAGAAAATGATAAATAATGAACGAATTGGCATAGGAATAGTGACCTGCTCTAGAAAAAATATATTTCAGAAATTACATAAATCTTTAATTCAATGCGAAGATATTATTGATCGATTGGTAGTTTTTGAGGATGTTAAAGGCGAAAGACCCTTTGGTGATGGGGGATATGCTGAAGATATGTTATTCAATTGGAACGGATCACATAGATGTGTGCTGGCCAATGAAAATAAAGGGGTAGGAAAAGCGAAAAATTATTGTCTTCGAGATCTACTAATTGATGGATGCGACCATATATTTCTAATTGAAGACGATATTTGCATCAGAGATTCTTCAGTATTTGAAAAATATATTGAAGCTTCTAAGGTTTCTGGTATTCAACATTTCAATTATTCCCAACATGGAGTAATGAATAAGACTTATGGTTGCGGGGTAGATACTCCAATGCCAAATCCTCGATTTATAATGGATTATGGTCCTCTTAGGATTCCACTGTACCCTCATTGTGTGGGCGCATTCTCATATTACTCTAGAAAATGTTTAGAAGATGTAGGACTACTTGATGAACGATATTACAATGCCTGCGAGCACGTAGATCATACTTATGAAGTTATTAAAGCGGGAATGCATCCTCCATTTTGGTATTTTGCAGATATTGACCACTCAGATTTTTATTTAGAGGATGATCCATGGTCAATAGAAAAATCTACAATTTCATCAAATCCCCGACATAAAGAAATGATGATTGATGCAGATAAGATATTTGTAACCAAGCATGGACTACTACCCGCACAAATACCATTGACTTCTGAGAAAGAAGTGATAAATTCATTAAAGCAAATAAAAAAAAATCATGAAAAATAGTTTAGATTCTTTATGGATCGGAGCAACCACCAGAAAAATACAGCAGATTAGAGAAGAGTGGGAGTGGCTTATATTTAAAATTAAAGAGAAGGGATATTCTCAAAATATTTTAGAAATTGGATGTTATGATGGGGGGTCGTCTTGGTATTTAAATCATTTTGCCAAGAACATGATTACTATAGATAATAATTATCCTTGTAGATTTGATCCTTCTCAATTAGGAGAAGGATATTTATATGTAGGAGGAGATAGTCATGATCCAAAAATGGATGAATATTTTTCTAGATATGAATGGGATTTTGTGTTTATTGATGGTGATCACTCTTATGAAGGAGTAAAAGCAGATTTCTATAATATTTTACCTTTCCTGAAGGAAGAAACTATAGTTGCATTTCACGATATAGCAATCTCAGATTTTCATAACACTCATGGTTGTCATGTGGGAGAGTTTTGGAGAGACTTAAAAGACAAATATCCACCATCACAAATTAATGAGTTTTCTCTTAATAAAGAGTGGGCAGGAATAGGAATAATAACACTTTAATATTATGAGAAATCAACTTTTTAAAAGAAGGACAGCGGAATTTATTGAAACGGGATCACATACAGGAATAGGAATTCAATTGGCATTAATGTCAGGATTTTCTAAAATATATTCCATAGAGTTAGTGGATAATTATTTCAATGAGTGTGTAGAAAAATTTAAAAATAATAGTAATGTATATTTAATTTTAGGGGATTCTTATTTTAAACTTAAAGAATTACTAGATAATAATCCTAATATTCCATTTACTTATTGGCTGGATGGGCATTATAGCGGAGGAGATACTGGATTTGGAGTAGAGGAATCTCCTCTAATGAAAGAATTGGAAACTATTTTGAGCAGAGAAGTAAAAGGAGAACTTATCTATGTGGATGATATGAGACTATATAGAGAGTTTAATGAGTCTTTAAATTTTCCCAATATGGTAAAACTTATTAAAAGATATCAACCCGATGCGGTCATTTGGTATGAGTCTAGTCCGTATGACATAGAAGATATATTAGCTATAGAATATTAATTATGAATTTAACATTATTGACATGTAACTATAATACACCTGGATTAATAGTAAATCTATTAAAATCTTTAAAACATACTTCTTCAAATTTACCTAAAGTAGTAGTTATGAACACTTCGACCATAGATTCTGATGACTTGAAGAAATATGGCATTCCATATTATAATTTTAGAGGAGGAATACACGGAGAAGCTATTAATTTGGGATTAACTAAAATAACTACTCGATATGTATTATTAGTAGATTCTGATGTATTATTTCTAAAAGATTTTTCCCCCGCATTTGAGAAATTCAAGTCTTCTAATTTAGCTTTAATGGGTAAAGTAGTAGGCGATTGTGCCGGAAAAAGCTTATATCCCAGGGTTGAACCTTGGTATTGTTTTATGGATTTATATCAATTAAAACAGCATAAAATTAAATTTTTTGATAGAGAAAGAACAGAAAGAAGCAAAGCCAGATTAACAAATCCTCCAAGAGTATATGATATTGGTTCGACTATGTTCGAGGATATAACAAAAGAAAATCTACTTATCGGAGATGTGAATTTAGAAAATAAGTTCTTTAAACATTACGGGGGAATGTCTTGGAGAGCGAAAAAATATGATCCTTTTCAAGCTGATACTGATATTGATTTTGGGGGAACACATCCCCATAAATGTCTTTTTGATTTAGGGCTTTACATTGAACAATTATATTTTAAGGAAACAGAATATTTAGTTCCGATAGATATTAAAAATATATTCCAATGAGTAAATTTGACTTGACCAATACCTCTTTTATAATACACTATAGAAAAGATTCTTTAGATAGGGCTTTTAATTTAAGAACTATATGTAGATTTTTTCTTGAAAAAATTGATTATGGTCAATTAATTATAATCAATGATAATAATAAAGTAGATGATGAAATGGAACAGTTTAAAAATAATGTAAATAATATAGTTCCATTATTTTTTCAGAATGATGATCATTTTAAAAAATCGGCCTCTTTCAATGCCGCCAGTAATTATGCTACTGGAGAATTACTATGTTTTTATGATGTAGATGTATTGATAGAACCTCGTTTTTTAAAAGAGGCCCAAGATAAAATACTACGGGGGGAATATGATCACATATATCCTTTTAATGGTACATTCTTTAATGTGAAACAGGAATACTTTCCTAGATTTTTAAATACTTTTAACTTTGAATTATTGCTACTTTCTAAAGAACTGGAATATTTAGAATTTGCATCTGATACTTCTCCTGGTGGATGTAATATAATATCTAAAGAGGCATTTAAAAAAATCGGAGGATATGATGAATCATTTATTGGCTGGGGTTTTGAGGACACTGACTTTAAAGAAAGATCATGTAGACAAAATAAAATACATTATTTGTCAGACAAAGATGCTATATGTTGGCATTTAAATCATGATAATTCTATACGATTGGAAAATCCACATTATCAACGTAATTTACAAATCTTTATTAAAAATAACAGATGATAGAAGTTAATTTATTTGATTTAGCATTCCAACATACCAGAGGTATGATAGGTGAAGTTACCTCCACCTACATTTATCCACCAACAAACATTAAGTGGATTGACTCTAAGATGGAATTTGATGGGATAACAGTATTCACTGAAAATATGATTTTTGATCCGGTAGTAGATCAAGTAAAATCCAGATTAAAAGTAGCATGGTTGATGGAACCTCCCGCAATTAATCCTTATACATATTCTAAAATAAAGGAAATAGAAGATAAGTTTGATTATATATTAACCTTTGAGGAGGAGTTATTAAAAACTGGATCAAAATATGTAAAATATATTGTGGGGCAAAGTAGAGTGCCCGATTCAATTGCGAATTTTTATGAAAAATCTAAACACATATCATTAATATCGTCTGGAAAATCAATGAGTACAGGTCACAGATTTAGAGGAGAGATTGTGAATAGATTGCATGCTAAATATAATTTTGATTTGTGGGGATATGCCTTTAAACCATTCAAGGAAAAAACAGAACCTTTAATAGATTATGAATTTAGTATTGCAGTGATGAATTCTAAAATCAATAATTACTTTACTGAAATATTATTAGATTGTTTTAGATTGGGAACAATTCCTATTTTTTGGGGATGTCCCAACATCGGAGAATACTTTGATATTAGAGGTATGCATTTCTTTGACACTGTTCAAGAGTTGGATTATATTCTTGGCAATTTAAGACCATATAAAGATTACTTAAAATATGCAAAAGAGAACTTTAATCTATGTAAAGAATATATTCACACTGATGATTATATTTCAAAAATTTTAGAAAAATTATGAAACCTAAGATAAGTGTAAGGTATAGAAACTTTGATTTTTTTATATATGACGTTCCGACAAATACTCATATTGTATCTCATTTGATAAAATCTGGAATAGGGTGGGACACCGAACAATTAGAATTTATTATATCTAGTATTGCAAATAAATCCAAAAATATGATTGATGTTGGAGGGGAAATAGGTTCATATTCAATTCCGCTGTCCCCATATTTTAATAAGATACATACCTTTGAACCAAATATTGAAAATTATAGTCTTATTAAAGATACAATAGATAAAAATAATATAACCCAAATATCATTGTATAACTTAGCATGTGGAGATGTCAACAGTACATGTACAGTGGTAGGCACATACTCCACTGAGATATCCTTAAAAGAAGGCATAACTAAAATTGTACGATTGGATGATTTTATCACGGATGAAATTTCGTTTATTAAAATAGATGTGGAAGGATTTGAATATGATGTTTTGCGGGGGGCAAAACAAATTATTGATAAGTATAAGCCGATAATATATTTAGAAACTCACCCTACCATGGTATCTGATTCTCTTAGTAATTGCGAAACATGGTTATTAAATATGGGATACGAATCATTTAATATCGTATCTCCATCTGATAAATTTTGGAAATATAATCAATGAAAATATTAGTATTAGGATCATCAGGACAAATTGGACATCCAACCTGTAAATATCTAAGATCAAAGGGATATGAAGTAGTAGAATGGGATATTAAAAAAGAATTATGTCAGGACTTAAGAGTAATTAATGACAAGCTAATAAGGATTATGTCAAATTGTGATTTTGTATATTATTTTGCATGCGATGTAGGCGGAGCGAAATATTTGGAAAAATATCAAAACACTTTTGGTTTTATAAAAAATAATATGGATATAATGTCTCATACATTTCAAGCACTTAATATAACCCAAACTCCATTTATTTTTACTTCTTCCCAAATGTCAGAATTATCATACTCCATGTATGGTACATTGAAAAAGGTAGGAGAAACTATTACGAAAGATCTTGGAGGATTGGTGGTTAGACTGTGGAATGTCTATGGACCAGAAGAAGATGAACTGAAATCACATGTTATAACGGATTTTTGCAATATGGCAAAAAGAGACGGAGTAATTAAAATGAGAACAGATGGAACGGAATCCAGACAATTACTCTACGCTGAAGATTGTGCGGAATGTCTATTGACTCTCACAGAACATTATGATAAACTGGATAAGAATAAGGATTTCCATATAACAAGTTTTCAATGGAAAACAATGTTAGATGTTGCTAATTGTGTGAAGAATATTTCAGGATGTGATATAATTCCATCAACTAGAAAAGATGAGACTCAGATGAATGCGATGAATGAACCAGATCCATATATATTAGATTTCTGGTCGCCAATGACAACTCTACAAGAAGGGATTAAAAAAATTTATAACTCATGAATAAAAAACAATTAAAAATAATTAAATCTGAAGTGGATAGTATTGATTTGACCAAATTATCAGAACTATCTACTGTAGATGGGCCAGATTTTTCAAAGGCCGGTATTGAAGTGTATAAATTTTATGCATATCTGAGTACATTGGTAGATAATGCTTTGATAATGGAAATAGGAACCAGATATGGAAAATCTGCATTGGCTCTATCATTTAATCCTAAAAATAAAGTAATATCTTATGATATTTTAGAACAAGGAGCATCCCAAATAGTTAAAGATAATTTAGAATTTAGAATTTCTAATTTTATGGAAGATGTAACTATTGATTGGAATTTAGTGGACATTTTACTTATTAATGTAGATCCTCATGATGGAATTAAAGACCGAGAATTTTTAACTTTTCTTAGAGAAAAGGGTTGGTGAGGAATTCTTATATTAGACGATATTCTGCCCAATTGGTCGGTAATTGTAAGTGGGGCCAATCCAGTAAAAATGAATAATTGGTGGAATAGTTTGGAAGATGAAAAATATGACTTGTCCGATGTTGGTCATTTTTCAGGAACCGGGCTGGTCAATTTAGGCACTAACTGGTCAGTAGAAATAATATAATGTTACTCGAATTTAATCTATTACAAAAATATAATATTGCCCCTACGGGAGTAATTCATGTAGGTATGCATAAAGCAGAGGAATATCCAATATATAAAAAGGCAGGAGTTAAGCATATGCTTTTTATTGAAGCTAATAAAAAATTAGTGGATGAATTTCTGACTAGATCTGATATAGATGATTTAGTATATGTTGCTAATGCGGCAATTTCCAATAAGAAAGAGGTTATACAATTCATAATAACTAATAATGGAGAGTCTTCTTCTATTTTAGAGTTAAAGGATCACTCTAAAATATATCCACACATCGTAGAAACTCAAAGAATTGAAATGACTACCAAAACTTTAGATAATATTATGGATATCATGGATGGTTATCGCCCGAGTTCAGACTTTAACATTATTAATCTCGATATCCAAGGAGCAGAGTTGAAAGCTATGCAAGGATTTACTGATTGGAAATATATTGATGCGGTATTCACGGAAGTCAATTATAGAGAAATGTATGCCGGATGTCCAATGATCGAGGAGATAACGGAATTTCTATTATCCAAGGGATTAAATAAAGTGGAAGAAGTTGATACTGGCTGTGGCTGGGGAGATGCATTATATGTCAGATAATAATTGTTATGCTACTGTTGTGGGAGGACTTGGAAATCAACTATTCATAGTTGCTGCCGCATATGCCTATGCTAAAAAGACCAATAGAAAACTGTTCATAGATCCTACGCAATGGACAGCATCACAGGGAAAATATCCCTTTGAATATCAAAGATCCATTTTTCAAAATTTCAAATATAAATGTTCTTTAGATGTCCCTACTATAATTAGTGAGCAGAGATTTAATTATGATGAACTTCCAAATCCAAATCCAAATTACAGTGCATCATTACATGGATATTTTCAATCTTTGAAGTATTTCGAGAATTATACGGAAGATTTTATTAAAAAATTAAGTCTTCCAGAAGTTAATACATCATTCATTAAGAAAAAAAATGTGGCCTTTCATATTAGACGAGGGGATTATTTAAAGTTCCCCATACATTATATTTGCAATACAGAGTATTTTAAAGACCGATTTAGAGAATTTGCGGGATACCAGATAAATGTTTTTACGGACAGTCCCGACATAGTTCTTAAAGAATTTGAAAACGAGGAATTCAATCTGATTGAGACTTCTTCGGAATTAAATGACTTGACTATGATGAGCAAGCATGATAATATTGTTTGCAGCAATTCCTCGTTTTCATGGTGGGCAGCACTTTTAGGAAAAATGAATAAAGTGATAGTTCCGGATAAATGGTTTTTGGGAATAGATTGTGAAGATATATATCTTCCAAATATGACTCGAATTAATATATGACCGCTCTTGCAGTTTGCCCCACTTACGGAAGACTACCATACTTAGGTAGAATGTTAGCCAGTTTTCTTCATCAAGAATATAGCGATAAGCATTTAGTTATTGTAAATGATGATAAAAATATTGAATTGAAATGTGCCAGTCCAATGGTGACTATATTAAATTGTTCTCAAAGAATGATTATAGGAGAAAAAAGAAACCTGGGAACGGCTTTTGGGCATTATGATATTATCTTTCCTTGGGACGATGATGATGTATTTCTTCCTAATCGAATGAATAATCATATTCAGAAATATTCTGATGAAAATATCAAAGCGTATAGAAATTATAGTACATATATAATATATGGAGATGAATTTACCACTGCCGATGGAACTCCAAATGATATTTCTTTTAGAAAATCGGAATGGTTTAAATTAAATGGGTATCAAGAGAAAACCTGGATAGGAGAAGACACAGAGTTTTTCAATAAACTGATAGATAATATCTGGGTTGAAAATAATCCGGATAATAAAGATTATGTTTATAATTTTGGAGGAGTCAATTATCACTTATCTTGTAATTCAAATCCGGATAGTCTGGAAGAGATAGCATTCAATCAATTGAAAACCATGGGACTAGTGGGTAAGACATTTTGGATTGAACCAGATTTTGAAGAATATTTTAAATTTTTGAAACTTGATAGTTTATATAAAAAAGTCAAAATGAAAATTCCGATAACACATAATTCAGACGCTAAAATAACCATACCATATGTTTACCACAATTGATTATTTAATGTATAAAAAGAACAAACAAGATCTAGATGCCGATTTATTGGCTAACTTCGTTCCTTTTATTACGACCAAAACTTTTTCTTATTACAATGGAGGAACATACTGTGATTACATAAATGACACTTTAAATGTTTATTCCAATATTTTTACCACTATAGAAGATCAATTTAGATTTTTTGATAATGTCATTCCACTTCTGAAAAGAAGAAAATCTGAATATATTAAAAAGTCAAAATCTGAAAAAGTTGAATCGCGAACTGTTCCCGATTTTTATTCAAAGAGAGAACTTGACATGATGGAAAATATGAATAAGTATGACTATGGAACCTACAGTATCGATTGATAAACTAAAACCTCTACATTCTCATATTGACTTATCTGATAAGTCTTTACCTACGGATTTTGGAATGGATGAATATATGTTATCTCGTCTCATGGACGATGTAATGCTTCTGGAATTTTGCGATTTACAAGGATCAGATGATGGTGTGGAATATATCATGCGAGGAGGTATCGCAATTCCCATCAATAATGTCATGAATGCTTGGAGAAAAGGAATTGTAATTCTCAAGGGTCCAAATGTTCGATACACTGAAGTTGGAGAAATTGTCATGTTTCCTGCCAATATGGGAGTCCAAATCTCAAATATTGAAGTAGAAGGACACGGAACTATTAAAAAGGGACTTTTTCTAAACGAACAACGAATGTTCGGAGTCTGTAAGGAGAAGGTTAAATAACATATGTGACCGATAAGCAGAGATACGAAAAAATTTCCATGGATGCTAGGGGCAGTCTTAGAGACGCCTGGGGTAGATTTGCTAATAAATGGCAAGACGTTGAAGCTTATAAGACGGATATTAAAATATCTGACCGTCAAATTCAAAGAGGAGAACTTAAAAATATACTTACAAATAATTCTTGTGAAATAATATTTGTACGTAGAAGACCTGAACGCGCTCCCAATAGACCAGAGATTAGAAGAATGTTATGCACAAATGCAATGAATATTCTAGCATCTCAAAATGACCTAATGTCATTGGGATATCATCCTCCGAAAACCACTCGGAGAATTGACGAGATTAAGCATAATATTGTGGTGGTTTGGGACATTATAATGAAAGATTATAGAAATGTTTCCATGGATACTTGCTACTTGAGGCAGACTATACCTGACGATGATACTTTTTGGAAATATTATAACAAAATACTTTTCAACCTGACAATTGATCAAAAACAAAATTTTATGGATTCTGTGTTGGACATTACAGTAAAGTAATGTAATTATAATATGATTAGAGTAGAAGACCAGCTTAAAAATACTAAATACATGAATGAGTGATCATTCTAAATATCCAAAAGAGGCCGGTATCTATAAATTAACTTGTTCTGATAATGGAAAAGTGTATATAGGAAAATCAGTAAACATTCATGTTAGACTTATAAACCATAAAAGTTATGAAAACAAGTCTAAAGGGAAATGTTATTTCCAAAATGCTATAATAAAATATGGTTGGAACGCTTTCACGGTTGAAATACTAGAAATATTCGAAAATTTTGATAAGTTAAAAGATAACGATAGTCTTCTTTCAAGAGAATCATACTATATAGAACTATTTGATTCTGCCAATGTTGACAAAGGATACAACTTATGTAAATATTCTAATGATATGACTGGTCGAAAACTTTCCGAAGAAACGAAAGAAAAAATGAGAAAGCCTAAATCCGAGGAACATATAGCAAAAATGAGAAATCGCCCGTGTTCAAAAGAAACAAGAGATAAAATAAGACAGTCTCAGATAGGAAGACAACACTCCGAAGAATCTAAAGAAAAAATGAGAAGGGCGAATATAGGAAAAAAATTATCTGAAGAAACTAAAGAAAAAATAGGAAAGGCTGGAAAGGGGAGACGACACTCCAAAGAAGCTAAAGAGAAAATGAGACTAGCTAATATGGGAAAAAAACACTCCGAAGAAACCAAAGAAAAACTTCGAAATATATCCGAAGAAAAGAGAGAAGAAACAAGACAAATGGGAAAGTCAAACTTGGGCAGAAAACACTCCGATGAAACCAAGAAAAAAATAAGCGAAGCCGGAAAGAAAAACTCTGGGAAACATCACTCGGAAGAAACAAAAGAGAAAATGAGATTATCTCACCAGAAACGATGGAATATAAAAAAATATGCTACGACTTGACAACCAACTAAAAAGTTTAATATTTAAACATGTGGATTTTCAATTGGATGGGAAATCCATTAAGAAAGGAAAAATTCAAATATTCAATACTAAACAATTTTTCATAAAGTTTAAATTAGATAATGGAGGAGATATTAAAGAATATGAGTTGCCCTATCCTTTTAAAGTCGTAAAAATTCCAAATGGATATTTGTTTGATTATTCCTTATCTGCATTCATTCCAAGAACTGAAGAAATGTATTGGAAAATGAAATGTATGAACAAATCAGAAGCTTCCAAGCTTCATGACAGTTATCTCTACGTTTTGACACTTTCCTCTTGATTTGAATCAAAATCGTGGTAAAGTCGAACAAATGACAGGACTTTTACTCAACTTTCCCGAAGGATACGAACCAAACAATGCACAGAAAATCATTCTCACTAAGATGGAAAAAGCCATCGGAGAGAATAAAAAATTCATAATTGTGAATGCACCAACTGGAAGTGGTAAAAGTTTACTTCCCAAAACATTGGCAAATGTTGTAAATGGTCCATCCGAAAATTTTAAAAAATGTGTAGATAACTATTCAATTTTTGGAGATGATGGCCCAGATTTAATGGAAGATGAAAATTTTGGAGTTTATGCATTGACAATAACCAAAGCATTACAAGATCAATATAAAAATACTTTTCCTGATACTGGAATCTTAAAAGGGCAAGGAAATTATCAATGTGGATTAGATGATTCCATGACAGTTGATATTGCCCCTTGCATATATGTGAAAGGGTTAAAACAAGATTGTTGGAAATGTAATAAATGTCCATACTATAATCATAGAAATGAAATGCTTAAGAGTACTTTTTCCTCTTTAAATTATAGTATGTTTTTTTCCCTTCCGTCTCATTTGAGAAAAAGAAAAGTTATTGTGTGTGATGAGGGATCGGAATTGGAAGATCAATTGATAAATCTTTTTACATGTGAAGTGGATTTACCATTTTTAGTAAAAACGAATACGGAAGTTTCATCATTTCCAATGCAGGAAACAGATCAAAAAGTCTTAGCATGGGCAACTTCATTACTTAGAAGTGTTGCCGATAATGTGGAAAATTATAAAGATCTTATCAAAAATGAAAAACGAGGAATTGATTTATCTAAAAGACGTTCCGAATATACTAAACTGACCAATCTTCAAAAATCCTTGGAGACACTGATTCATACTTATTATGATGCTCAATATCTTATAGAGCGTATAGATAAAAAGATAAGATTTATCCCACTTAAAATAGATAAACTTTCCAAATTCATTTTTGATTGCGCGGAACATGTGGTTATTATGTCTGCTACCATTATTGATCCTGTCAACTTTTGTAAAAACTTAGGAATAACAGATTATGAATATATTGAAGTATCCACTGGATTTGATCCAGAGAAAGCTCCAATATATGTAATGGTAAAACAGAAATTAAATTTTGGAAATCTTAAGGATATGTTGCCCAAACTGGCAACACAAGTAGCAGGGTTATTGGAAGAACATAAAAATGAAAAGGGAATCATACACACTCACACCCAGTATATTACAGATTATATTAAAGATAATGTTCATTCGTCCAGGTTACTTTGTAGGGCGCCGGGAGTTCGCAATGAAGAGCTACTTGACATGCATGAACAAAGTCCACACGCGACAGTTTTGGTGTCTCCAAGCATGACCTACGGAGTTGACCTTCACGGTGATTTGGCAACTTTTCAAATTCTTTTAAAAGCTCCATGGTTGCCAACAAAAGAGATAAGGGTTGAAAAAATGATGAAACTTGATAAATCGTGGTACACTAATAAAATGCTGTGTACTTTGGTTCAAGCATGCGGAAGAGGAATACGATCCCTCGATGATGAATGTATCACTTATATTTTAGATGGGTCCATTTACGATACGATAGAAGAAAACAAACAAAAACTTCCAAAATTCTTTATAGATAGATTTCAATGACACCTAAAGAGGAACTCACATTTCTCAAAAAAGCATTAAAATTTTTAAAAAAATAAAACACAAATGACACAGTTAATAACACAATTACTAAAACAAATAACTTGGATTGATAGAAATATAAAAATTCCCCGTGAATATGCTATGAAACCTGATTATCCATCAGAGTTTCAACAATATTTTGGAACTACTCCTTTCGCATCCTTAAAGTTCGATAAAATTCTCTATAGAAATAAGTTTAAAAGCTTTGTGAAGTATCTCATGGATTTGGATTTTGTGCCGGTTCAAATGGGAACGTCATCATTCAAATTAGTGAACTTTCATAGAAATATTTTAATTGTGGGAGAGATTGCGGACATCATTAAAGAAGAATCAGAGGAGGAAGAAGAGCAAGGATATGCTGTTAATAATAACGAAGAGGTATTTGTTTCTTTTTATCCAACTATGGAAAATAAAGGATTTGTCACTGAACTTATTAAAAAAGTTGATTCTAAGTTTTTAAGAGAAGAGTTGATTGTTCGTAATAAGTTTTTCATGGTGGCACAGAATCAAAGAGGTTTATATTCTCAAAGGACCACATTTAAAGCAATTCCTATTAAGGATGATAGATATGATTTATTTTACGGTAAAAAGTTTCCCCACGAAGATTTTAAAAAGTTCATAACAGATGAAACTGAACATTTAATGTTATTTTATGGAGAACCAGGCACAGGCAAGTCAAATTATCTCAAAAATCTTATAATCAATTCCAGAAAGAATGTTATATACATTCCACCGGGAATGTTAAGGGTGATTTCTTCTCCAGATTTTGTATCTTATGTGATGGAAAATAAAAATAGTATTTTGATTGTAGAAGACGCAGAAGATGTTCTTTCAATAGATAGGAACGCTGCGACAACAAATCTATTACAAATTTGCGACGGATTTTTACGCGACTGCCTCAACTTGAAGGTACTGGCAACTTTTAACGCGCCTATAAGTAAAATTGATCCAGCTTTATTACGTAAAGGGAGATTATATATGAGTCATGAATTTGTAAAATTAACTCCCAGCGAATCTAATAAATTGGCGGATTTCTGTGGAATAAATTATAATTTTACGGAGGATTCTTCATTGGCGGAAATTTTTAATGTTAAGAAATCTACTTCTGCTCTATCCAAACCTACTACTGCTATTGGTTTTGGAAACTTTTAAATTTCGTTCGATGAATCAGACTCATTTAAGAGTTTTAGTTTTAAAACACGTCTTTGTTTATTAGAATTTCTTATTTTTTGTTTAGTTTCCTCACTATGCGGAAATCGTTTTCTATTCTTTTGAGCAATAGACATTTTTAACTTAGACTCTTCGGACATAGGGATTCCTTTTTTCAGGCTGGGTTTGCCTTTCCGAGAAATAGACATTTTCATTCTGGATTCTTCTGATACCGATTTTCCTTTTCTTGGACTGGCTTTTCCCTTATGGGCATTCGAAATTTTTAACTTAGTTTCTTCAGACATAGGAGAACGAGTTTTTCCTTTTCGAGCTAAAGACATTTTGAGTTTTGTTTCCTCTGTATGTTTTCGCCCTCTAACGGAATCAGCTAATTTTTGGCGATGTTCAGGAGTTCTACACTTAGCTTTATCCGATAGATATTGTCTTTGCTCCGGTGTTAAATTTAATTTTTTCCCTTTATTGATATTAGGAATTCCTTTCCGCAATCCCGCCAATCGTTGACGTTCCTCTTCTGAGCAAGATTTACCGAAATTATGGTGATTCTCTCCCGATCTGGCCAATGACATATTATTTCTAGCTTCCAATGACATTTTAGTTCCTAGTTTAAGAGAAGACATTCTTTGTTTGCACTCTTCGGTATGTTTAAATCCTTTATTAGATTCTACTCTTTTTCGTTTAGTTTCTTCGGATTGAACTATTCCAGTCGGATCTATTCCTCTGGCAGATATATTATATCCATTAGGAACTAACGAATTATATCTTACTATCATTTGTTCTTCTAAGTCTAATAAACTTTCCTTGTCAAAATCTGGAAGATAATATATTTCTAATTCAAAGTTTTCCTTTCCATATTTTTCTATGGCTTTTCTTATAATTTGCGTATTGGGTCTATTATGTTGGGCCATCCTTCTTTTCATGTTACTAGTCTCCCCGATATAGTATTTGTCATTCACAATACATCTCATAATGTAAACTCCTGCTCGTCTCTCAAATACATCTGTTAATTTCATAATAATTATTTTAAATAGTTTTCTAATAGCCTTTTAATAACCTCAGACATGGTTATCCCAGTGTCCTTGGCGTTTTGTCTTAATTTTTCTTTCATAATTTTAGTTAGAAAGACTTCTATTTTTTCTTTATTGGTGGGCATAATATTATTTAGCTTTTTTCGTCATGTTTTTTTCATGATTAAGTTTAAACTAAATACCATGGTATAAATAGGAGTAGTGCAGAGATATTCCTATCACAAAGAGCAACTTCAAATGCTAACACAATTTGTGGCGGCATTTGAATAGTTAAAAATCCTTTTTATAGTACCGCGGGATACGAATTAATTCGTTTAATTCATTAATTCATTTAATTGTTGTAATAATTGAGAAAGTTTTTTTCTTTTTTGATCAATTCTTATTTTTTCTTTATGCTCTGGTGATTGCTTTCGACCTTTTAATGGACTGATCTTTCCTCTATGTGAAAGGGATTGTTTCAATCTCCATTGAGAGGATCTTGGAGGGTGTGTTCTTCCGACCTGCGACCGGGACATTTGTTCTCTGGTTTCTATAGATAATGGCCCCTTTAATTTACCCTTTTTTCTGTCGGACATTTTTTTCTTAGTTTCATCAGAAAATATTCTTTTGGGATTATCTATCCATGATTGTTTTATTTTAAAAATGGCCTCTGGAGTATGTTTATATCCAGTACTATCATTTCCCCGTTTTGATATATTATAACCGAACGGCACCAAAGAATTAAACTTTATAATTAGTTGTTCTTCTAAGTCTAATAAGTCACATTTTTTAAAATATGAAAAATATTCCACGTATACACTAAAATTATCAATCCCATATTTTTTAATGGCGCTATGGATTACTTGATTTCCGATAGCGTTTCGATGAGTAAAAAGTCTTTCTTTTATATCTACGCTCTCTCCAATATAGTATTTATGATTTATATTATTCTGTATAATATAAATCCCCGGTATACGATTAAATGTATCAGTAAGTTTCATGTTGTGTTTTGAAATATTGTTCTAATGCACGCTTAATGACCTCTCCCATAGTTATACCCAACTGATTAGCATTATCTTTGATCTTTGTTTTAGAATCTTCGGATATAAATACTTCTATTTTTTTCTTTTTCATTTTTTCCATATAAGTATTTAGCATTTTTCCAGATTTTTTCCAGATTTTTTCCAGATTTTTTCCAGTAATAATTATATTTAGTATCAACATACTAAATATTTTCACATGGAAAAATACGCATATTATAGAGAACAGATGAGTATGCTTACTCAATTTTCAGCGGCTTTCGATGGAGCTTTTCTTTATAGATATTCACTTGATGGGACTCCACAGGAAAAAATATCTGTCCGATATGTAATGGGGCCAAAACAAAGAGTATTATATGATATTGTAAGTCAAGCTAAAAATATAACTCTTCCCGTAATTGCCATGGAACAGACAAATATTAGAAGAGATTCTTCTCGTATTCAGTTTAAGGACCAAAAGATTACGCGACCTAATATGTCCAATCGGAACATATCAAAGGTTCCATCGCCCGTTCCAGTTATGTGCGACTTGAATGTTTCCTTCATCGCCAATTATAAGGAAGACGTAGATCAAATAGTATCCAACTTTATACCCTGGTGTAATCCATATTTTATAATTTCATGGAAAGTTCCGCCTGATTTTGGAATGGATTTCATTGATGAACTGAGAACAGAAGTGTCTTGGTCAGGTACGGTGGATTATGAAAATCCAGTAAATATTGCCGCGCAAGACAAATATAAAATAGTTGGAAATACATCATTTACTATTAAAGGATGGATATTTCCTGCATTAGAGACTCCTCAAGCTCCAATTTATGTAATAAATTCAAATTTTATATCTGTATCATCTGGAAGTCTTTTTAGTTATAATACTTGGGAAACATTATCATCATATGATTCTACTGATACCATTTTAATTTCGGCATATCCGGAGATAACTAATTCTTTCTATAATGGAAAACCATATTATGATAATCCTACAATATCTACCAATAATGATAGCAACTTTACATATTATGGTAAACGATTCGGATTTAATAATTCTTGGTATCTTTCTGGTAATTATGTCGCTCCTTTGATACTGGAGGAAATAGATACATTCAAATTTCCCACTATTTCCGCATATAGACTTCCAGATAGTTTTATAACAACGGTCAATGACAACATTGCGGTCATTTCTTTAAGTTCCAGATATCTCTCTGCGGGGTCGTTTACAATTGTAACATCTAATTCCGCTGGTTGGGTATCATCTCCAAATGTAATAACTATTATATAATGCTTGATATTTAGTCAAATCGCTTAAATAACGATATGGCGAATACTATGAATAATCCGAATAATCGGAGTAATTTAAGCAGGGACGGTAAATCGGGCATGTATGATCGCTCATTGACCTCCTATTTAAAAAATAGATTGCCATATAATTATAGTGTTTTGGATTCCGATGATTCCAAAAATACCAAATATAAGTATTTCCAAAAGGTTGGAATGCGTCGTCCAGAGGCGATTGCTAAGAATTCCATAACCCTTTCCAATGACTTTAATAATACCGCTTACTCTTCTATTGAAAGAGATAAAAGCTTCGGAGAAGTCATGTATGCCGCCGCTTCTGAGGATAAACCTGGAAGAATGCGCGATTACCGCACTATGGCAGCATTCTCAGAGATTAATGATGCTCTGAATGAAATAGCGGATGAAACCATAAATGTCGATGATAACGATCAGATAGTTTTACTCAAAATAAAAAATGCAGACTTGGACTCGGATCAAAAGGAAACATTGATGACTGAGTTCGATAAGTATATCGAACATTTTGATCTACCTAATAATGGATGGAAATATTTTAAGACATTCCTAGTAGAGGGGGAATTATTTTTCGAACAGATAATTCATAAGGATTATGTAAATCAGGGTGTTCTTGGAATTGTTAATATTCCTTCCGAAATGATAGATCCCGTATATTCCAATATTCAAAATATGTTGGTAAAAGGATATCTTTATCAAAAACCTATTTTTGATAAAAACGATCCAAAAAAGATTGAAAAATATGAACCTATTCCCTTCGAGGAAAATCAGGTGGTATATATTAACAATTCGGAATATAACGAGACAAAAGAATTCATTGTTCCATATATTGAAAATGCCCGTAGAGCGTATAGGCAATTATCGATGATTGAAGATTCCATTGTAATTCATAGAATGGTCCATGCTCCTCTTCGGTTTGTGTTTAATGTAGATGTGGGACGATTGCCGGTCCCACAAGCGGAAGCATATCTAAGAAAACTTCAATCACAATATTGGTCAACTAAAACATTTGATGCGGACCAGGGCGATATCGTAAAGAAATATAGTCCTCAATCCACTTTAGATTCTTATTGGTTCGCTAAGAAACAAGGTCAAGAGGCAACCTCAGTTCAAGAAATTGGAGGAACTCCGGGTTTAGGGGAACTGGCGGATTTAATGTTTTTTATTAAAAAACTTTATAGATCACTGGGAGTGCCCACATCGAGATTAGATCCAGAAGATTCATTTCGAGATGGTACAGATATTTTAAGAGAAGAATTAAAGTTTGATACCATGATTATGAGGCAACAAAAGAAATTTGCTTCTGGTCTTAAAAGAGGATTTATAACTCATTTAAAATTCAGGGAATTATTTGATGAATACGATTTAACTGAACAAAATATTAGTATTACATTCAATCCGCCCTCCAATTTTCATGATCTTAGAAATAATCAAAAACTAGAGCTTAAGATTAATTCTTTCAATAATCTTATAAGTACGGGAAAAATTTCTACTACATTAGGATTGAAAAAGGTTATGGGATGGCAAGATAAAGAAATTCTTGCAAATCGGGAGTTTCTTCGCAAAGACAGTGCTCTTGAGTGGGAGTTGGCACAGATAACATCTCTAGGGCCAGCATGGAAGAAACAATTATTAGATCAAGCTAATGCCGGTGCTCCTCCTGCCGAGGGAGATTTGGGGGGAGGAGCTGGGGGAGGAGCCGCTATACCCTCATTTGGGGGAGGGCCAGTAGATATAGGAGGGGAAGAAGCTCCAGTTCCCCCGCCCAATGCGGGAAATCCTCCTGTGGCTCCAGCAGTTCCAGAAGAACCTCCGACTTAATAATTACTATTAATGGTATGGGCGTATTTCAATGGCTCTAAAGGCTGACACCAAGTCACACAATTAAAAGCGGAACTATAATAAAAATTAGTGCCATAATTTGCTCCCGTGCTTAAGGTAGGAGAGGAAGAAACACTACAGACCGTGGCATAAAAATTACTTCCATAATTTACAGATAATTCAGGATATATGGTAGATTGCCCATATATAATGTAATCATTTGCAGAATTGAAATAGTAATGTGTTCCCGAATTTGCCCAAGTTAAAAGACTTGCATCGGAAGGAATTCCACACGATTCGGGATAAAAAATGGTTGCACTATTTAAATCATAAGCCATAACTATATTTAATACTAAATAGTTTTATGTCCGATCTTTGTCAAGAACTTAAAATATGCACTAAATGTAGGGAGGAGAGAAGCATCAGTGAATTTGTTGCTGATAAACAGAAAAAGGATGGGTTGAGATCTTCTTGTAAAAGATGTGGCCAAATATCAAATAAAAAATATTATAACGATAATAAAAATTATTTATTAGAACAGCATAAAGTATATAGAGAAACAATAAAATGCAGTCCTGTAAAAAATGATAAACAAAAAGAATATCATAAAATACATAATAAAAACTATAGAGAACTTCCAAAAACTAAACTTAGACGATCAGAAATTAGTAATATTAGAAAAATTGAAAATAGGCCCTATAAAAATACCCTAAAATTATCTAATCCGAAATTGTATAGTCGGATTAGATGTTTATATACTAAAAAATATAGATTAAAAAATCCAGATAAAATCACCCAATATAAGATAAAACGAAGAACGGGGGAACTTCGTTCTATTAAATTTCTGTCTCCTGATGATATATTTAAAATGCGATTGATATATTTAAAAAGAGATTTTATATCAGAATTGACGGGAATAAAACATCACGTAGACCATATACATCCATTAATCCATCCTGATTTTTGTGGATTACACGTCCCATGGAACCTACAGATATTAACCGAATCGGAAAACTGTAAAAAGAGTAATAAACTTATTTATTAAATATAGGTATGAGTCAACTTTGTTCTTTAACCCCTATTTCTGCTTTCATGAGCACAAATTTAAGCTCAAGGATACAATGTTATCAAGAATTGGGTCAAAGAGTTCTTAGACTTCTTGGACATCCCATGATTAATGTAGAGATTCATCCAGATCAGTTATATGACGCCATTTCCATGGCTTGTGAATTTTTTACCAGATATGCGGGATATACAAAAGAATATTTGATTTTTGATTCCACTTTATATGAGGCAAATAGAGGAATAAGACTGGATCATTTATTCACAGTGGCAAATACAGGATTTACCTTATCACAAAAGTTAAACGAGAGTACTATTCCCAATCCAGACTTTACAGTTACTCTTAGAGAAAACGTATATATTTCTTTGTCTGCTTTGGATTATTCTTATTTTTTGGGATCTTCTTCTCTGTCATGTCAAGTACCACTGGACGGCATTTCTATGTTACAAGTGGTTGACGGAACGACATATGCACAATTAACTGCATATAGTCCAGATTTGATAAATGTATTTAAAGTTTCTCCTATAAAACCTTTCACTATTCAATGTGAAACAATTCCCGACGTAACTACATATAATAATGTATTTGATTACGACACTCTAGACTATAGAAAAGTTATAGAAGTGGTTAATTTTGAAGAAGGAAGTGCTAGTGGAATTACTTCTTTATTTTCTTTGGAGGCTACTATGGCACAACAGACCTTCTATAGCTATGCCATGGGAAATTTTGGATTTGATCTTCTGTCTTGGCATGCAGTAAAAGACTGGCAAAAAACTAGAGAAAAACTTCTGGCGATTCGTAGAGATATATATTTCGACAATAGAACTCAATATCTAAGATTTATACCTCAACCTAAAAGCTCTTCCTCATTTGTTGGAGTATTAGAATGTTATGTGGAACGTCCTTTAAGAGACATAATAAAAGAAAAATGGGTATTGGAATATGCCGTTGCCCTTAGCAAAATTATGTGGGGTAGGATTTTGACTAAAATAGATGGGGTTCAGCTATTGGGAGGAGGAACGCTAAATGGTCGAGAAGTTCTATCTGAAGGGGTATCCGATAAGAAAGAATTGGAAGAAATGTTAATAGATGGCGGATATGGTGATGTTTTGCCCATGGATTTTCTTGTAAATTAATAATAGTATTGACAATTCTATTTTATTACTAAATAAGGTAGAATGAAACTGTTTAGCTCGTCGGTGAAACCCACCTACACTAACTCTCCGCATAATATCTTACAAGTTGAAGCTTTTAACGAAATCTTTTTCGATGTTTTTGAGGTAGAGATAAACAAGAAGAAATATCCAGCAGAAAAAATTTCCGAATATCAAGGAAATCCTGTGGTATCTATTCCTGTGGTGTTGGAGGGAATAGAAAGTCTGTATCCCTTTATTTTACACAAGGGAAAGTTTGGGGTATTTTTTAATAAAAATAACAAAGGGTTATCTTCAGATATTTTAAAAGAAGAAGATGATAAGGCAGACACATGGCTAGAAAGTATATTGAATCCTGTAGTAGTTGATGAATCTAAAATTGAACTGGCGGAGATTTCAAAACGTCATATTCTTAGTCAAATATCGGAAGCAAAATTAAAGGCGACTCAAGAAGTTAATAATGCATGGAAACAAAAATCCATTCAATTAAAATCTCAAATTAAAGAGGATCAAAAAGTTTTTGAACTGGGATTGAACAAGGCAAGATCTTCTATGGTAGAAGAATTTCTTAAAATATCAGAAGATATTAAATCGGAATTGTTGGATTGCAATGACTCAAGATTTGAGGAGATCGTCCACACCATCGATAATAAAATAGAAGTATTATCTAATTCTTTGAAAGAATCTTTAGATAAGGATTTTAATTCATCTTCTAAATTATTTGATTCTTCAATTAAACAATTGGTTAAGGATTTATACTTATCCACTATTGTTCCACAAGTTGACACTGAACTCAAATCAATTGCGCAGGATATTGTAGAGAAAGTCGATTCAATTGACAAAACTTTAAATTCCAAACTTGAAGACAAAGCAGATATTATTCTATTGGAGGATATTACTTCGGAATTGGATTCCCTACGAGATTCTAATATAGAACTCAATAATACTATTAGTAAGGGAATTAACAAAGCATTGTCTCGGGTTGGAAATGTTAATACTAAAGTAGATGAGCTAACTATTGCCATTTCTGAAGAATTAGATTCAAAAATATTACAAGTAGAATCTAATATTAATAAATTTTATACTGAAAAACTTAATTTATTAGAAGAAAAAACTTTTGATATTACAGAGGAGACTAGAAAATATATTATTGAATTGGTCCAGGAATCTAGAAATAATTTAATTCAGGAAATTCGTCAACTTAAAAATGAGAAGCCTATTGAATATGTTATAGAATCTACGGGAAAACGAGAAATAATAACTGAGGAAAAATTATTAAAGGAGTATGACAAGAAAATTAATACTCGAATAGATAATGAAGTAACTAAGCTTAGAAGATATATCTCAGTATATTCTGGAGGAGGGTCGGTAGCAATGCAATTTGCAGCGGGTGGAACTATGGGGGGAAATTTAAATATAGTGGGAAATCTTCTAGTAGTCGGGACCATATCAGCGTCCAGTTATCTAGGATTGCCGTCTTTGTCGGGTGGTGGAACCGGAACTTCTATATTATCCAGTGATAATAATTTTTATGGTATCAATACATTTAACAATACCACAAATTTTGAATATCCTGTAAATTTTGATAATAACACTTATTATAATGGAAATACCTACTATACATATGCTGCCCAATTTGATGATATTGCTATTTTTAATAATGAAACCTATTTCAATAATAATTCCGTAATATTAAATAATGCGCCCGTTATATCCAATAGTTCAGCGGTATTTGGGTCAGTATCAGCATTATCTTACTTAGGACTACCCGCGCAAGTAGATATTGACAATTTTCTTCCGTTGTCTGGGGGGACACTTACAGGGACAGTAAATATTCCCGCCCTATCTGCAAGTTCTGCCTTTTTCAATAGTGTGTCATCCAATCAATATTCGGGAATTTCCAAAGGCATGGTGGGGTTATCTCAAGTAGATAACACATCAGATATTAATAAACCCGTTTCTACCTCTACCCAGAATGCTCTAAATTTAAAATTAGATAGTGTAATCTTTAATAATTTATCAGCCAATTGGCAAAATAGTTATACTACTGTTCAATCTAATAGTTCAAATTGGAATTCTGCTTACAGTACCTTATCTTCCAAAGCAAATATTACCACCCTTTCGAGTTATCTACCATTATCGGGAGGAACAATAAACGGGGATTTAACAATTGAAGGAGTTGTATATGCCGATAATCTTGCAAATTTGCAAGATATGTCTCAACAATCTTCCAATAATGTTAATATAACAGGAGGAACTATTCAGGGAGTAACGGGATTAGGGTACGCAGATATTAACGGGCTAGGTGGCATGGCAATACAAACACCATATAATGTTAGTATAACTGGGGGAACTGCGATCCTCGATTCAATTTCAGCGGCATCATATCAAGGATTACCAACATATAATCTTTCAAAGTATCTTGCAGTATCAGGAGGAAATCTTACAGGTGTCTTATCATCCAATTCTAATGCAACATTTGTAAATATATCTGCCACTAATTATACCGGGGTCACCCCTACAATGGTTGGATTGGGAAATGTTAATAATATCTC
>TBL_comb47_HYPODRAFT_10000069_pt1 | contig 125412 bp, 114 predicted proteins | sample TroBogypolimnion_40_FD_10682 | JGI IMG/M metagenome (IMG submission 10682)
AAAGCTGCAAAGGGAAGAAATAGAAAAATTAAGAAGCAGGTTTAAACTGAATATTTTACAGGGTATAGAGTCAGATATTTTAGCGGACGGCAGTTTAGATTATCCAGATGAATTTCTACCACAATTTGATTTTATAGTGGCTTCAGTGCATTCAAGATTTAATCTTGATGAAAAAGAAATGACGGCTAGGATAATACGCGCAGTGGAAAATCCTTATACTGATCTCCTTGGTCATCCGTCAGGACGACTTTTGCTGGCAAGAGATGCATACAAAATGGATACTCAAAAGATAATTGATGCCTGTGCTGCGAATTCAGTTGCCATCGAAATAAACTCACACCCTAAAAGGCTTGATCTTGACTGGCGCTGGATTTATTATGCAAGAGAAAAAGGGTGTATATTCAGCATAAACGCTGATGCTCATTCAATTGAAGATATTGATATGCTCAAATACGGCATATTGATGGGAAGAAAAGGCGGATTAATGAGCAGCGAGGTAATTAATTGTTATGATTCGGAAAGTTTTAAGAAATTCCTTAACAGAAAAGTAAAGAGGGAATTCAATGATTAAATCTGAAATTAGAAATAACACGGGAATAATAATATTTAACAGACCGGAAAAAAGGAATTCGCTTCATCCGGAAATGACGATTCAGTTAAAAGCTAAGCTTGATGAATACAGAAATAATGAATCCATAAGAACAATTATTATTACCGGTGAAGGTAACAGTTTTAGCGCAGGTGCAGATCTTTCCTACTTAAATGAATTGAGAAGCTACTCTTCAGTAAAGAATGAAGAAGATACAGAGAAACTAGCGGATCTCTTTCTTATGCTATATGATTTCCCTAAACCAATTATAGCAGCAGTAAATGGTCCAGCAATTGCCGGAGGATGCGGGATTGCAAGCGCATGTGATTTTATTATAGCAGATAGAGCAAATGCAAAGTTTGGATATTCAGAAGTTAAAATAGGGTTTATTCCTGCAGTTGTTTCGATTTTTCTCATTAAGAAAATAGGAGAAGGGAAGGCAAAAAGACTCTTACTGACCGGGGAAATAATTGATTCTGAAAAGGCACAGCAAATTGGTTTGGCTGATTACATTTCAGACAATGTAATGGAAGATGCACTAGCATTCGCTGAAAAGTTAAATGATAATTCTGCACACAGCATGAGACTTACAAAGGATCTAATCCATAATATATCGAATATGAAAGTTCAGGATGCTGTTGATTACTGCATTCGATTAAACATAATCAGCAGGTCAACTGAGGATTTTAAAAAGGGAATAAGTAAATTTCTTAACAAAGATTGAGTAAATAATGAACGAAGATTTAAAACTGTTTATTCGGGATATTCCTGATTTCCCTAAGAAGGGAATTATTTTTAAGGATATTACAACTTTATTGAAAGATCCTTCTGCTTTACGGCTGACCTTATCGAGGATATTTAACGAAGTAAAGGATTTGAAAATAAATAAAGTTGTAGGAATTGAGTCCAGAGGGTTTATTTTTGGAGGTATGCTGGCTGAAAAACTAAATGCTGGATTTATACCCATAAGGAAACCAGGTAAACTTCCCGCGGATGTTATTAAACAATCCTATGATCTTGAATATGGAACAGATACTATTGAGATGCATAAGGATTCAATATGTAAAGGGGACAGGGTTCTTCTGCATGATGATCTACTTGCAACAGGCGGAACTGCTGCTGCTGCCTGCAGTCTTGTTGAGAAAATGGGAGGCAAGGTTGTTCTTGTTTCATTTTTAATAGAACTAGATTTCCTTTGCGGCCGAGAAAACCTTAAGGGCTATAAAATTCATTCTTTACTAAATTATTCTGGTGAATAGGACTTTTACATAATGAAAAAATATAAAGAATTTACAATTACCGCCGAGCCATTTAATGCAGAGATACTTTCAAGTGTTCTTTGGGAATATGATATAACCGGGTTAAATGAAGATGTTAATTGCATGAGAGCCTTTACAGGGAATCTCGAATTGTCGATCAATGATCTCAGCAAAGCGCTTCAGAGATTGAAGGATGAAAACCTGATATTCAATTATACGATTGAAGAAAATGTACTTGAAGAGAAAAACTGGAATCTGGAATGGGAACAAAGCATAAATGTAATTGAAGTTACGGATAAGATTGTCATTAAGCCTACATTTAGGGAATATCAAGAAAAACCAGGTCAAATAGTTTTGGTTATTGATCCCAAAATGTCATTTGGAACCGGAGAGCATCAGACAACAAAAATAATGCTTATGTTTCTTGAGAAATATATAGAATGCGGCGAAAGTATACTAGATGTTGGATCAGGAACAGGGGTATTGGCAATTGCAGCTTTAAAACTTGGAGCTCAACACTCAATAGCAATTGATATTGATGAGTGGTGTCTGGATAATGCAATTGAAAATGCTCAATTAAATAATGTGGAAAAATTTATTGATGTTCGGCAGGGAGAGATAACTGATATTAAAGAACCCGGATTTGATATTATATTAGCTAATATTCAGAAAGATATTCTTCTTAAAATATGTAATGAGATATTCAGCAGAGTAAAACCGGGAGGGAAAGTTATTTTGTCGGGTCTGCTAACAAGTGACGAAGAGGACATAAAAAAAGCTTATATAGAATTGGGTCTGCAATTTATTCAAACCTTAATCCTTGATCCTTGGATAGGGATGGTTTTTGTTAAACATTAGGCTAATCTTTTTCAGCATCAGTTGATTTGATGGAATTGGCAGTTTTAGATCATATTAATTTAATTTATTATAAATAATATTTCCGTTAAAAACTGTCAAAACAACGTTCACATCTTTTATTTTAACCGGATCTATTGTGAGAATGTTCTCGCTAAGGACGATGAAGTCTGCAAATTTACCTTTTTCGATGGAGCCAAGTTCGTTTTCCTGAAAAGAAGCATATGCGTTATTTATAGTATAACATTTTATTGCATCCTCAACGGATATTTTTTGTTCTGAATGCCAACCGTCCGGATTCCTGCCATCAATCGTTCTTCTTGTAACGGCAGCATAAATACCCAACAAGGGATTTATTGGCGCTACAGTCCAGTCACTTCCGAAGCATAATTTAATCCCGTTATCCAAAAGGCTTTTAAATGCGTACATTAAAGATGTCCTAAGCTTGCCAACTTTTTTTTCAGCCCACACTCCATCTTCAGTTAAATGATACGGCTGGACAGATGCAATAATATTATAATCTGAAAACAGTTTGATATCCTGCTGACGGAGGTGCTGAGCATGTTCAATCCTATCTCTCCTATTCCTGGGAGGATTACTTTCATGCAGTTTCTTATATAGATCAAGAACATATTTATTGGCTTTATCTCCTATAGCATGAATACAGATTTGCAATTGGTTCTTATCGGCTTCTATAGCGAATTTCTCTATCTGGCCATTAAGCAGAACATCAGTGGGAAGGCCGCAATAATTTTCTTCATTAACATACGGATCAAAAAACCAGGCAGTGGCTGATCCAAGAGATCCATCTGAAAAGGCTTTCAATGCTTTTAGTTTTAATTTATCAGATTCCCTGATATTATTGTCTTTCAAATCTTTATATCCGCTAAGCGGATAGATAGAATAAATCCGGCATGAAAGCGATCCCATTGAATCGAGCAGTTTATAAACGGGTAAATCGTTCTTTTCAGAGATATCATGTATACCAGTGATGCCGAATTGTTTGATAAAATCCAAGGCGGTGAAAGCAGCCCTCAAGATATCAGATTCTTCCGGTTCCGGGATATATTTTTTTAGCAGTGTTATTGCATTGTCTTTAAGAATTCCTGTAGGATTGCCAGTATGGTCTTTCACTATTAAACCACCGGGAGGATCGGGTGTATTACTATTTATACCTGCTATATTTAAGGCGAATGAATTGGCGAGCCCCATATGCAGATCGGTTCTTTCCACAAAAACAGGTGTTTCAGGTGATACATCGTCAATAAGGAAGCGTGTAGGGAGCTCTTTTATTTCCCATTGTTCCTGATCCCAATTTCCTCCAGTTATCCATTCTCCTTTATGTGCTGAAACATAGTCTTTAATAAGCTGTCTAAACTCCGAGGGAGACTTTGCATTCCTAAGATTAATACTTTGAAGAGAAAAACCTCCCTTAATAAAATGAGCATGTGCATCAATAAAACCGGGGAGGACAAGTTTTCCGGAGAGATTTATTATTTCGGTATCATCATCTGCATATATCTTTGCCAGTTCATTAGTGCCTACAAAAGCAATCCTATTTTCAACAAGAACTATAGCTTCCGCATAAGGCTGATGAGGATTTACAGTATAAACTCTGCCATTTAAGAATATCCGTTTATTTGAAGAGTGGTGTATTGTCATATTAATATTAAAATAAATCTCAGTTTCATATCCAATTATTTGGTTTAATTAAATAAGATAAGCTATATTTAATTTAATTGGAAATGATATTTTTATATTTTTAGCCAACAATTAGAGTGAAATATATGCATCTAGATGTTATTGTATTCGGCTCCCATCCTGACGACGTCGAACTTGCTATGGGGGGAACTATAGCCAAGTTTACATCAAACGAAAAAAAAGTTGGGATAATAGATCTTACGCGCGGAGAGCTTGGAACCCGTGGAACTCCACACACAAGGCAAAAAGAAGCTTTTCAGGCAGCTATCCTGCTAAAAGCAGCAGTGAGAGAAAATCTTCATATACCAGACGGTGGTATACAGAATAACAAGGAAAATCTTCTGAAGATTATTATGATTCTCAGAAAATACAAGCCTAAGTTTATATTTGCCCCTTACTTTAATGACAGGCATCCTGATCACATTTATACCAGCAACCTAATAAAAGAAGCCATGTTTTCCTCAGGTTTGGAAAAGATAAAAACCTTTGACAAGGAGAAAGGGCAGGAAAGATTTCGGCCTCAGAAATTATATTATTACATGCAAACCTATACCTTTGAGCCATCTTTTATTGTGGATGTTTCTCCATATTTTGATCAAAAAATGGGTGCAGTTAAAGCATATTCCACTCAATTCTTTGATCCCAAAAGTAAAGAACCAGAAACCTTTATTAGTACACCCGATTTTATAAATTACATTGAAGCGCGTGCTAAGTTCTATGGCTTCCAGATAGGGAAGAAATATGGTGAACCCTTCTATTCTGAAGAAAAGATAGAACTGGATCTATCCAAATTGCTATAGTTGGCTTGCATTGACATTCCGCAGCTATGATGATTATCCCTGCGAAAGCAGGGATAATCATTACAAATAACATATTCTTATCCAATCAGACGCCGTTATCTATTCACTTTTTTAATAAGCATATAACATATTCGGGCTTTGTTGTTGTGGTAAAATAAAGTGAAGCAGGAAAAAGTAGGGTCTCATTGTATTGGTTTATGCGGGCAGGTGGGATGGTTTGGGATTTTATACAAATGAGACCCTAAACTTAATATGTCAAAATTGGTAATTTATAAAAACTTATAAATTCGTTCTACAAAAATATACTACTTTATTTATTAAGCAAGTAAAATATTACAGTTATTTATACATTAAGAATTATTAACAAACCTGTGAAAAATTCATTTAAGTTGTATATTTATTAAACACTCTATTGTCACATCTTAATTATTCTTTTTTATTCAAATTAACATCCTAAAAATATTTGAAGTATAATTGTACCGATTAAGGGGAAAAATTAATTTAATGAAAAATATTTCTTGACATTAATGTCCGCTCTGCATATTTATTAGTGTTTCAAACATATGAAATATTCAAACGGATAAATATCTTGTCTTATAAGTAGGATGAATTATGAAAAAAGTTGTAATCACACATGCTAAACGTACACCCATCGGCTCATTTAATGGAAGTCTCAATAGTTTCTCAGCACCACAGCTTGGCAGCATAGCCATAAAGGCCATTCTTGAACAATCACTGATAGATAAAAATAAGATTGATGAAGTTATAATGGGGAATGTCCTTACAGCAGGAATAGGACAAGCACCGGCAAGGCAGGCTACAATTTTTGCTGGACTTCCGGAAAGGACAGAATCAATGACAATTAATAAAATGTGCGGAAGCGGGTTAAAAGCCGTAATGCTTGGTGCTCAAGCTATAGCAACAGGTGATGCCGATATAATTGTAGCGGGCGGGCAGGAAAGTATGTCGAATGCACCTTATATTATGAAAAATGTCAGGAATGGATTACGACTAGGGGATTCAACACTATTTGATTCAATACTAATTGACGGTCTCACAGACGCTTATAGTCATCTTCATATGGGGGCATGTACAGAGCTGACGGCAAAGGAATTCAATCAGACACGACAGGAATTAGATGAATTTGCAATCAATTCTTATAAAAAGGCACTTGCGGCAATTGAGTCTGGTCGGTTTAGAGATGAAATAGTTGAAGTAGCAGTTAAATCGAAAAGCGGTGAGATTATAGTTAAAGAAGATGAAGAGCCTGGTAAAGTTAATTTTGCCAAAATACCTTCATTGAAACCAGTGTTTGACAAGAGCGGAATAGTAACAGCAGCAAATGCCTCAAGTATTAATGACGGTGCTGCTGCACTCCTTTTAATGTCAGAAGAAACTGCTAAAAAACTTGGGTATATTCCATTGGTAGAGATTGTTGCTCAGGCATCAGCCGCAAAAGCTCCTGTAAAATTCACCACAGCACCGGCAGACGCAATCATGAAGGTGCTTTCAAAGGCAAATTTAACAAAGGACCAAATTGATCTATATGAAATCAATGAGGCATTTGCAGTTGTATCACTAGCAGTACAAAAACTGCTAGGATTATCAGGAGAGAATATAAATGTTAACGGAGGTGCGGTTGGACTAGGACATCCCATTGGCGCCAGCGGTGCCCGTATTCTAACAACGCTAATCTTTGAGATGAAGCGGAGAAAATCAGTCTATGGTTTGGCATCACTTTGTATAGGGGGAGGTGAAGCTTCAGCACTTATAGTTAAAAACGTGGTACGTTAAGAGACAATTCTCCGAGGACAAAGCGGACATTTCTACAATTCGAAAAACCTGATGGAATAAACATCCATATCCTGAATTATATGAGGGGACAAGCTCAATTATCTTCTTTAATTAAGGACAGTTATAGCGCTATACCAATTTAAATTAAATAGTTCTGTGAAAAACCATCATTTTTAGCTATATTTGTTTTATTCTGCACACAATATGGCTAAGCGAAAATCAAAAAATGCCTTGCAAATAATGACTTTCTAAATAAAGTCTGTTATAAATATTACTAAGAGTTTAAAGAATAAGGAAATAAAATGGAAAAAGTAACCTGTACATCATGCAAAGCATATTATGTTAATCCTGACGGAACCCGCCACGAATGCCAATTGAAATATGATATTAAATGTAATGGAATTAATCCCTTTATAAACACTGTTTCTTACGGTCCCCTAAAGAAATGTCCAAGACCTATGACTGACAAAAAGTTTTCGGAACTACGTCTTTACATGCAGACATGCGTTAATCCCTGATTTATTTTGATTGTTTGATATTGATAATTGTTTTATAAATAAAAACAGCGGGTCAATGAAGAATCTTTACATAGTTATATTCATTAGTTTACTTACATTCTGCTCATGCAATAAGGATTCCAGCAATCCTGTGAGCACAAATACTATACCTCAGGCACCCATATTAATGTTACCAACGGATAGTGCAAGTGTGGCTATTCCCGTTACATTTAATTGGAAGACGGTTACGGATGCGGATAGTTTTTCTTTACAGGTATCATTAAACATTTCCTTTGATAGTCTAGTATATTCAAAAAGAGGGTTGTCAGGAACAAGTCAGGAAGTTAATGGACTAAGTAATCTGACTACATACTATTGGAGAGTAGCTGCTATTAATAAATACGGCAATTCAGAGTGGTCGAAAACCAGGAGATTTACATCTGCCGGTCCAATGCCTAGTATTCCGGAATTAATTTTGCCTAATAACAATTCAACCAATGTATCAATTCCTCCGATTTTAATATGGAAGTCTGCGATTGGAGCTGAAAGCTATAATGTGCAACTTTCGAAGGATAGTTCATTTACCAGTTCTGATTATTACCAGAGCAATATAACAGATACCGGTGTGGTAGTTAGCGGACTAAGCTATCCCACGCAATATTTCTGGCATATAAGTGCTACAAATAGATACAGTGCATCGGGATGGTCCAAAACAATGAATTTTACTACAATGGGACCGCTTCCTCAAACCCCGATTTTGGCAATACCAGTGGACAATTCGAATGAAATATCTATTAACCCAATACTTAGCTGGGGTGTAAGTAAAGGTGCAGAAAACTATACATTGCAGGTTTCAACGGATAATTCTTTTTCAGGTTTAGCGTATTACAAAAGCGGAATAACTGCTACAAGTCAACAGGTTAGTTTACCTGGCGCACTGACTTTATATTACTGGCGAGTAATTGCATCAAATGTGTATGGAACAACCACTTCAAACGTCTGGTCATTCACTACTACTTTGATTTGTGGAACTACAACTATATCATATTCTGGAAAAACGTATCATACCGTAGAGATTGGAAATCAATGCTGGTTAAAAGAAAACCTTGATGTTGGTACTAGAATTAATGGGGCAATTGAGCAAACAAACAACGGGGTTATAGAAAAGTACTGTTACAATGATGATCCAAATAACTGTACAACATACGGAGGGATATATCAGTGGGCAGAAACAGTTCAGTATCAAAATGGAGCATCAAATATTACATCACCTAATCCTCCTTTTAAAGGAAATGTGCAAGGTATTTGTCCTTCAGGTTGGCACATTCCAGATAATGGTGAGTTTACAAATTTAGCAACGGCAGTATATAATGACGGGAATGCTTTGAAAAGAGAGGACCAGGGAAATGCTCAAGGAATAGGCACAAATACTTCCGGGTTTTCAGGACTATTATCAGGTTGTACGGTGAATGGCACATCAGGCGATTTAGGATACAACGGAAACTTTTGGTCATTAAGTGAGAATAGTGCAACCCAGGCTTATGAAATGTGGTTCGAGGATGGCAGTAATCATATAGGTTTGGGACCTGGTATAAAAGTACCACTTGGATTCAGCGTTCGTTGTCTGAAAGATTAATTGATTTCATATACAGTATAGAAAGGGAAGAGAGTAACAAAAATAAAAAAAGCCTCAAATCTTGCGATATTGAGGCTTTTAACTTTGTGGGCCCAGATGGACTTGAACCACCGACCCTCTGATTATGAGTCAGATGGAATAATGCCTTTTCAGCTCAAATTCTCAGTCAAAGAAACCATCGTTCAGTAAATCGTTCAGCATAAATATCGGGAAATATAATATTAACCTCAATGCCATTCTTTACATAAACATAGATATATTTGCAATAGTTCTTTGAAATCCTGGCCGACCCAGAAATGGGGTAGAATAAACAAAGGAAAAAATATAACATAAATGAAAAGGTTCGATAAATATGAAGAGTAATCTTCATAATAATTCCGGGGAAGATAGTATCCAATATTATCAACGTACCGGAATTTCTGCTCATAAATATTATGCTGAATACTATGAATTTGTTTCTGACATGTATTCGGTAAAATATGCTCAATCCGTGAAGACCACATTTAATCATGTTCTCAAATATTTCGGGGAAACTAAAAAGCTCTCTGAAATAGGTCTAAAGGATTGGGAACTTTTCTTTAATTGTATACGGAAAAAAAGCCCAGGTGCAGTGCCTGTCTATTATCGCAATCTAAAAGCGGCAATGAATAGAGCTGTTGGCTGGCAACATTTGGATGAAAATCTTTTAACAAAGGTTAAGCTACCGAAGTATCAGCGTCAAGACCAACTTACAATTGGTGTTGATGAGTTCAAGATGATCTTATTAGAGATAAGTAATCCACATGTTAAGATGATAACAAAAACCGGCTTCTATACTGGCTGCAGAGTAAGTGAGCTAGTTAATCTGAAGGTTAGAAATGTTAATTTGGAAGAAGATACTATCCAAATTGGAGATGCTGATTTTACTACTAAATCTAGGAAGACAAGAATAGTTTTAATTTCGCAACAACTTAAAGATATGCTGGAAACCTGTGTGAGTACTAAAAGTGGAGATGATTATCTATTCGGTAAAACGAAGAAACAACCTTTCACTTCAGACTATGTTTCAAAGCAGTTTAAGAAAGCTGTATTACGAGCTGGTCTTAGTGACAGAATCCATTTTCATACTCTTAGACATTCATATGGGTCACTCTTAGCTAATGAAAATTGTGCCATTACGGTGGTAAAAGACCTGATGGGACATTCAGATATAAGAACGACGCTGAAATATTTGCATTCGAATATATCCGATCTAAGAAAGTCGTTAACAATACTAAACAAGATAAACTAAAAACCATTCTACTAACCGGCCAGGACTTCACTTTAATATACCCAACCTCCAATTGATTCATCTCTAAAGATATATGCGACCAACTATCCCAATATTATTTCACATATGTTACTATGAAACGGGGGAGTACTTGAATATACTAGTTACCTTTCAGACTTATAAGAGTCCGTCAGAAGCAGCCCGGCCCACATAGCAGCTATGGCGAGCTCCTTATTGCTGTCCAGGAAGACGTAAACTCTGTCCCACGCTGGATGTCGGTTGTCGGGAAGTCTGTCACGCATTCTACTTAAAACAAGTATTCCAAACCGACCAGTGAATTCAACTCCAAGGCCTATCAATATAGAATGGCTGATGATGTTTCTATGCGTACCAATGCCTCCAACAGCTATGTCAGCATCAGGAAGACCACCTTCGAAATCGCTGCCGCCTGCTGTAGCAAAGAATATCGCAGCAGTAAGAAGAGTAATGGCCACTACTTCAACCTTCTTATCTTTTGGTAATGTTATAAACTTGTCATAGAGTAGTTTGCTCCTCTCAGGTAATTCTGAGACAAATATACCAGCTTTGTTAAGATCATTTTGAAATGAATTAAGGACACCGTCGTCCATATATCTATTAACATGTTTCTTCACAAAATGAAAAGCATTAGTAGCGGCGCGCTTCTTTGATTGCCAGGTGATCTTAACGGCTAAAGAGGATGACTGGATAAAGATGTCTGTGAGTTCTTGAGTTGTAAGATCATTTAATGCGTACTTGATATCAGAATAAAGCTGGTCAAAATGATTTCTTGTTTGTCCGTTGAGAGCTAAGGTAAAATCCATAAACCCATCCCGCTTAATAATTATTGAACATTAAAATAAGTAATTTTTTGACTATCGTCAATATTATAGTACTCGTATTGGCTGTTATTAATGTCTTCGGACAAAAAGAGATGCTTTGATTTTACCTAAACTATAATTCAGGCGTATAATTTATTACTTCTGATAAAGTCGATTAATTCAGTTAAATGCTTTTCGCAAAGTGAATTCCCCATAGTTGCATTATATTGCATCCAACAGGTACAAACACAGGTAGTCAAATGATTAGTTTCATCATATCCGTCTTTAACACCAAGCTGATGTAAAAACTCATGCAATATAACTTCTTTGTACCCAGTGGTGTCAACTGCTACTGTAAAAGGGTACTCGTATTTGCAAGTTCCCCATGGTCCTTGCCCGGGTTTTAATTTCAAACCGCCCAATGATATAAACTGAAACACCTCTTCTATACTTAAAGATAATGCTATTTTTTTTGTAGTTCTGAATAGCTCCAACAACGCAACATTAGAATGAGAGGGCAATACCATCTTAAGTGTTTTACCTGACGGGTGTTTAATAATCTCAAAGAGGTCGATTATCTGCTCTATATCTACATAATTGAATTGTTGTTCAGAAAAAGATAGGAACTGTTGCAATAAGTTATGTACAACCGGGTTGAATTCAGCGGTTGGAAAAGCCTTAATATTTATGTCAATGTTTAATTTCTTTGAATAATCTTTAATAAATCCGTTTAACACATTGATGACAGTATCCAATTTGTTGTCATTGTGAGGATAACACAATACGCTTAAATACTTTTCCATCCTTAATTAAAATAATGTCCCTACAACAAAGTCCTTGGTTACCAGGCAGTATTCAAACATGTCTGATGGTGTCGCTCCATTTTTCTTCATTGAATTAAATACGTTTTCACCGAGTAGCACATACTTCCATTCCCGGTCCATGCGGTCCTCACTCTTTAGCTTATTCACTCTCTCAACAAAGTCAACCGTGGCTACCTGTTTCTGCTTAACATTTCCCTGCGACATGTTCGCCTGCGCTTTTGTTTCAACTATGTATGTGGAGTCCTTTGTTTTGACCAGGAAGTCAGGAGAGTAGGTTGCCATCAATCCATCTTCTCTGACGTAAGAAACCTTGGCTGCCTCATGGTAGTATTCATTCACTTTGATGAAGGCTTCCACTTCAGTCTGACTGTCTACATACTCCATGAATGCCTTCTCCAATCCACCTTTGTTGGAAGGATACGCTTGCTTTTCATAGATTGTTTTTTGTACGTCTAAACAGAATGCCTCGCGCATATTAAGTGAATTAACCTTAGAAAAGTAATTCTTTAATACAACTGCTTCAGTAACAGATATATTTTGTTGACTGCGATTTATTGCCTCACTAATTTCTTTCAGCATGTGGTCCATTATACCGGCCTTAGCCACGATCAGGAGCTTCCAGTTGTTGTTAACGAATGGATCAAAGTCCTCGCCAAATAGCTTATGCTTAATGAATTGATCTATCGCCTTTGCCAGTTGGGCCTTGTTGATTTGCATGAACGGGAAGGGCTTCTTTCTTCTGGATCCAATATCAACAAGCGACACTGTTATAGCGTTTACTAACTTCCCGAGGTATTCATTGTAGCTCTGGGCAGTGAATATGTCACCCTTGACTATATACTCACCAAACCGGGTCTTTACTGTCATCTCTTCTGAATAGAACACATCTCCTTCACGATTTATAAATCTTTCAAGCTGCTCTACTGTAAAGAGCGTGAATTCCTTCATCTCGTTAACATCAATCATTAACTCTTGCATCTCTTCCTGACTATCTCTTATAATAGTCGGCCAGAACATATCGTATTCAGTATAATTCTCTTTAAGCTCAATCGTAATGATGTCACCAACTGTACTGCCTCCGGTTCCCTTGGTAGTACCGGCAAGATTCTCTTTTAGCAGATCGTCATAGAACTCAACAAACCTTGGATGCTCAATGATGTGGAGTATGTCCATCAGATTATCGGGTTCCTTCTTTTCATATAGCAGCTTGTTTCTGTTCTCTGCTTTGCTATCCTGGTATTCAGGTTCTCGCCACATAAGTCTTAGACCACGTCCGATGGTTTGTTCCAGAAGAATTGGAGCCTGAGCTGATCTGAGAGGCACTATTACGCATATATTATTTACATCAAATCCTTCCCGTAGCATCAATACCGATACTATTACCCGGGGTTGAGAGTGCTTGTCCATATTAAACAGGCGTTGCTTAATCTTTAACCATTCCTGTTCTGGTACTTCTCCCTTCCTGTTGGAATCTATTTGCATGATATCATCTACACCAAGGCCTTCACCCATTAGGAATGCTGTTACCAAGGGACTAACTGATGTATCCTCGCAGATAATAAACATCTTAGGATGTCTATCCTGTTTTATCTTTGTGAAAGCAGATTCAAGCATGTTTAATTTTGTTAAACCGGCACGCAACATAACACGCTGCCCCTCAGACAAAGAAAGCACTTTGTTTCCATCTCTTTCAGCCTTGAAATCTAACTCCAGGGTTGCTAATTCCTTTCTTTTGTCTATTGCAATTGTCTTAATCAGGCCTTCCCTTATAGCAGCGGCCAGATCAAAGTCAATAACTATGTGAGGGAAGAAATGTTTGGTTCGTTTTTGTCCACTACCAGTTACATCAAAGGGTGTTGCGGAGAAATCTATTTGTATGAACCTCGTCCCCTTGGGCCGAGAGATAAAGTTAAGACTTCGCTGCCATTCAACTTCTTTAATTTCGTTATATGCTTTGTTCTCGTGGATATGATGTGCTTCGTCGTTAAAGACAGTTAAGCCATCGAGGGACGCCAGGTATTCAACTTCGGCACCAGCTAGGAATGCATTGTCCAGCACTTCGAGTGTATGACCTGCACTTGTTCCAGGTGATATAGGTAGAAGCTCTTTTAGATTGCTTACTGCATCTTCAAATATAGCAACTTGCGCCTCTTCCTCTTCATCTTCCTTCCCTGCAAGCAGATGCCAATTAGTGATAGCTATTAAACCTTCACCTGTTGTTTTCTTTCCTATTTCTTGCTTTTGTGCAACCCCATTCTGAATAAAACTAAACACTTCTTCTCTAAACGAATCTGGAATAAATAGTTTCTCAAACACCTTAATATCTGAGGTATTAAAATCTCTTAGCCCATATTCATTCTCTTTACCAAGATAGGCATCGAGTAACCTTTCATATACAATCAGACCAGGTGCCACGAGTAGGAAATTCTTTGTGTACCGACCGCTTTTCTCATCCTCATACTTTGCATTCAGGTATTGCCAGATAAGAAGAGCGTGCATGACCCATGTTTTTCCAGTACCAGTTGCCATTTTCATGCAATATTTAGGATGTTGATACTTTGGTTTTTGAATTTCAAGCAGGAAGCCGCTGTCATCCAATATGCTTTTCCCTGCAGAAGCGTACATATCCGTAACATTACTGATCTTTACTATTTCATGTAAGTAAATGGTGTTAAGAATCGCTTGCTTCTGTCCTATGTGAAAGTTGAAACCTCTTAACTCACTAAATGCATCTGAAAACCAATACTTAAGCAGTTCGTTAGTAATGGGAGTAGAATCCGCAAATTGAAAGTCCTTATAGTCCTCATTTACTTTCTTGCTTATGTTTTCGGCAAACTTTAATGGTAATTCCCTTGTTCCGATATTGGTAGCAATAGGCATTATTCGATCTCCTCAGTTACTGCGCTTTCAAAACCAAATACATCAACAGCTTTAACACAGACCGTCCTTGAACCAATTATCTTTGGAACTTCAATTATTGCTTCTCTCACAACCCTTAAGGGACCTGAATTATTGTCCGTATTCTCCCGGTAGTCCTGCCATTTGCTCTTGAAGACTTCCCCATCATAATTGGGATCTACGCTCCAGTATTCTATTAGCGCAAGGGGATCCTCGGCTGTTATCTTTTGAAGTTTTTTCTGATGTTCTTCGCTTAAAGGTAATGCATCCGGTGAAAGCAAAACATAGTTATCAAGTTTAATCTTTAGCGTTTCTGTTTCTCCACGGTTTTCTTTTACCTCAATCGGCTTGATGGTCAAATATTGTAATGATGAGAAGCGAACTTTACCACTTTTAATAAGTTGCTGATAGGAAGCTTTTGTTTTTAATCTGTCAAGCAGATCAGCCGGTATCACAAGTACTTCAAGATTAGAATCATCAAGAGAAGATATCACTTGACCGATATTGGTCTCGAAATTCCAACCAAGCACTATCACTTTTTGCCAACCTCCCATGAAAGATGCTCTATATTGTTGAGCCTTTTTAATAGTATTAAAGCCCGTTAGTTTATTGGGTGAATCAACAACCACAAGAGTTCTACTTTGTTTTATATAACCGACATTAGCTGGTGCCTCTTTCTGAGTAAAGGGCATGGCGCCATACATCTGTAGTACAACTTGGGCGAGAGAACCAATGGTCTTAAATTCACTTTTCGTGTACTGTTCTTTCTGATAATCACCGATAGAATGATAAAAGAAAGGCTTGGCTTCTTGGTCTATTAATCGCTTTCTCATTATCATACAAGCAGGTTTTCCAAGATCGCACATTATCCATTTTCTACCAAGTCGTTCTGCAACGGAACCAGTTGTTCCGGAGCCACTGAAAATATCGGCAACTATTGAATTCTCATTTGAAGAAGCTAATAGAATTCTCTCAATTAATGGTTCTGGCTTTTGTGTTCCATATCCAACAGATTCTTTCGCCATTGAATTGATGGGGGCAATATCATCCCAGAAATCAGAGACATATACACCTTTAGCCTCAGATGAATAATATTTTAATTCTGGAACTCCATTACTGTTCCAATATATTATACCTGCAGCGTCAAGTCGTTCTAATTCCTCCGGGTTTTTTAACCAATGCATTCCTTGCTTTCCGCGGTTACGAACATCAACTCCTCTCCAAGCCTGTCCTGATACCCCATTGGTTCTTCCTGAAGCCATTAATGGGACTGTTCTGAATACACCTTTATCATCTTCTTTGTTATAATGTTTTTCAGATGATTCTGAATATGCTCCAAATTGCGGATTGAATATGGCGTTTTTAGTTTTAGTATAGAGGAATAATATATCATGACTATTTCTCCATTGTTTCTCAACATTTGATGCAATCGCAGATCTTTTCCAGCTTATTTCATTCCTAAAATTCTCTTTACCGAATACTTCATCCATAATGATTTTTACATAATGTCCAACATGCCAATCTATATGAACATAAATACTTCCTTGATTGCTTAATAATTCATGAATTAAGACCAATCTTGGATAAAGCATTTTCAAATAACTTGCAGTACCTTCTTTCCATGTATCACTGTAAGCGAATTGTTCAATAATAGTAGGTTTTTGTTCAATTTCTCCATTAGGCAATGTGATTTTAGTTCTGTAATCTGCCTTGCTATCGAATGGAGGATCAATATACATCAGGTCAATTTTCCCACGCATGGAGGGCATACCGCTTTTTTCATCACCTGCCAGAAGAGCTTGCATTGCAAGTAGGTTATCACCATATATAAGACGATTCAACCATCCTTCATAATCTCCAGTTGATTCTGTTAATGAAAGCTGGTCTGTAAGGATAGAATCCTCTGGCTCAACCCCAAGAGTCAGTTGGCCCATTGGCAATCGCTCTTTATGGGGGATCTCTGGAACCTTTCCCTTAAACATCCCGAATTGAGTTACATCCTTAGCGGGTAACACTAATTCATTGGTTTGTAAAGTAATTCTGTTAGGCTTAGTGAGGTTTTCTAATATCTGGTCCGCTTCTTTTTTGCCTTCGGCAACTATCTTGGGTAAAAGCTCGATGAGTGATTGTGCCATTATGAAATCTTCTTGTTGTTTGTATTATGATCTAAGTCTTTTGTTAAACCACATTCAAATTAACCCATATTTACAAAAGTATCAACAAGGCATTCCCGTTTGGGCAAAAAAATAGCCTCGCTGTTAACGAGGCTGTTGAAGGTTAGGCTGCTTTGCGTTCGCAGGAATTTATCTTAGAACCAGTAAGGTCTTGCAGATGCTTTTTGTTTCTAATAGCAATACGCTTTTCGGAATAATGGCCAAATAACTCTTTATAGGTTTCCGGCCAGAGAATACCCTGTTTAATTCTTCTAATAGTAGTTGCAGAAACCTTGTAATGCGAACCCAAATCTTTGATAGATAAATTTGATTTTAGGATGGCTATTACTTTTTTCTCTGTCAACTTTGAATTCGGTATGTTTTCACCATATCTCTGTCTGCCGGCTTCAATTTTCTGATAGGCATTATGCAGAGCTGTTCCTAATTCCAAATGTTCTTTATTGAAGCATTTTCGAGTATGACAAATATGGCATGCGTGGATATTACTGGACAGTTTAATCCCTAATTTGTCCTCCAATGCAACTCTATGAAGTCTTGTCATTTTGCCATTGCGGTAACATTGAATGTAACCATTTTCGTCCACATGTAAATACAAAGGTATCTTGCAACCTCCTTTCTCTTCATCTTGAATATAGGACACTATCTTGCCGCCAACAATATCAGTTCCCTCTCTAAGCATTACTGTACTTCTCCAGATATTGAATAATTATTGATCTGACCAGCATACTTAAGGTGTACCCCTTAGCTTCTGCAATGTTTTTTAATTTCTCGGCTTGGATTGGTTTTATCCGAGACTGAATTGGGAATGATTTTCCCATAGTGTTTCTCCTAGAATTATTATTGGATTGGATATAGCGATGCGGTTCATGGATGTTCCATGATTTAGTCTATCGCTGTGTTTGGATTGTTTACCGGATTGGTAAATAATTATGATTTGTTCTGCAAAGGTAATGATGGGTTTAGGTGTAATCAACGGTATTTTCAATCAAATCAATCTTACTACTATTAATTGAAGTGCGAATAGTGCAATAACTGAAGGAATTTAAGAGGGAGGACTGGGGAGTATACAACTAACTTGGTCTAATCAATTAGAAAAGAATTGATTACAATTAATTCAGCACATGGCTTTAGGTAGACATGAGGCAGTGTCGAGGAATGTAGTGGGTAGACCTTCAAATACCCGGTGCCTTTATTATACCGTTAAATAAGTGGCTAATATTAGCCAGCTAAGCAGAGGGGAATGGCTGGCTTTTATACTTGAGAAAATATTAAATAAACCACCAATTATTTTTCAAACTCACATCTAACCTTAACAATCAAAAATGTCTTCGACATATCATCATGACAGATGACAGTTACACTTCATTCATTGAGAGAAAGGTTATGTAAAGCCTAATCAGTAGCACCAGCATTACAACACCTAATAACCACCAAGCTGTTTTCCCAGCCGGGGAATAGTTACCACCAACTACTACATTAATACCTGCTGTAGCTTCAATTCTAAAGGTAATTACAGCCCCCTCACAGGCACTGGATATCCCAAGTGACTATTTATATGCAAAGTGAAACAACGCCTACTGTCAGGCATTTTTCCGTTGGTAAAGTTATTAACAGTTATATTAAAGTATAAATAAATACCTAAGTGAATTATCGAGCGGAATTTTAATGGAACAGAATCAGGTGTACGATATTTAGGGGTAGCTCTGCCATCAGAGAAATAACCGAGGACAGTTGTAGAGAGTTCTCAAATAAAAGAATATTCCCCACGCGATATTTATAACAGTGGTGAGATGGAATAGCAAATAAAAAGCAGCGGTGATTAACCAGCTGCTTAATAACTTACCTTGCTACATTGACAATCTCATTTCATAAGAATAAATTTTTTCGCCGCACTATAACCACCGGACTCTAATTTATAAAGATATATTCCGCTAGCAAGATTACTTCCGTTGAATTTAACAGAGTAACTGCCTGCTGGTTTGTATTCGTTAACTATAATGGCTACATTACTCCCAATGGCATTGTAAACGTTGAGCTTTACATTTCCAGCTTCGGATAGAGAATAGTTTATAGTTGTTGATGGGTTGAAAGGATTGGGGTAATTCTGCTGCAGAGAAAAGTCGTGTGGGTCTTCTCCCGATATTTCATTAATAGAGGTAATCATCTCAGAAAGAGGTCGCCTCCAGACAGATGCGCTGTCAGTTGCGGCAAAAAGATCTGTACCGCTGACAGCAAAAGCATATATACTAGTCCACGGAAATCCAGTGTTTACTAAAGTCCAATTTGCACCATTGTTAGTTGAAAGATAGACGCCACCGCTTGCAGTTCCGGCAAAGAGATTCGTGCCGCAGATGGCTAAAGCATTGACATTGGGAGTCAATCCAGAATTGACCGCTGTCCAGCTTGTACCGTTGTTAGTGGAACGATAGACGCTATACGCAGCATTAGTAAAGAGATTTGTGCCGCTTAAAGCTAAGGCTGTTACCCCCCAAGTGGTTGGTAAGCCAGAGTTGACCGCAGTCCAATTATTACCGTTGTTAGTGGAAAGAAAGACTCCGCTTGCAGTTCCGGCAAAGAGATTCGTGCCGCAGATGGCAAAAGTATATACATAATGGTTCGTCAATCCAGAGTTGACCGCTGCCCAACTTGTTCCGTTGTTAGTTGAAAGATAGACGCCGCTTGAAGTTCCGGCAAAGAGATTTGTGCCGCTGACGGCAAAACCATATACCCAAGTGTTTGTGAAGCCGTTGGCCGCTGTCCAACTATAACCATAGTCATTGGAAAGAAAGAGGCCACCACCATATTTTCCTGCAAGGAGATTTGGGCCGCTGAGATATAGAGCTTGTACATTCGTCAAGTCTGAGTTAACCATTGTCCAACTGTAACCGCTGTTAGTGGAAAGATAGACACCGAAATCAGTTCCTGTATAGAGATTCTTGCCGGTGAGATAAAGAGCTTGTACATTAGTGTTAGTCAATCCAGAGTTGACCGCTTTCCAGCTTGTGCCGTTGTTAGTGGAAAGAAAGACACCGCCGTCAGTTGCAGCAAAGAGATTAGTACCGCTTTGGGATAGAGCTAGTACATTAGTGTTCTGCAAACCAGAGTTAACCACTCCCCAACTTGTGCCGTTGTTTGTCGAAAGAAAAACACCGATGTCAGTTCCTGCGAAGAGATTCGTACCGCTGAGGAAAAGAGCTTGTACATATTTACTTGTCAATCCAGAGTTGACCGCTGTCCAGCTTGTGCCGTTGTTAGTGGAACGAAAGACGCCGCCGTTATAAGTTCCAGCAAAAAGATTCGTACCGCTGACAGCAAAGGCATTTACCACCCAAGTGGTCGACAAGCCAGAGTTGACAGCATTCCAACTTATGCCATTATTAGTAGAAAGAAAGACACCGCCGTCAGTTGCAGCAAAGAGATTTGTACCGCTGAAGGCAAAAGCATTTACCGCAGTGCTCGTAAAACCACTAATTGCTTTCCAACTGTCACCATTATTCGTGGAAAGAAAAACACCGCCATCAGTTCCAGCAAAGAAATTTGTTCCGCTAACTACAAGAGATCTAACATAAGAATTAGTTAATCCATTATAGACCCAAGTCCAACTTGTGCCATTGTTAGTGGAACGAAAGATGCCGCCGCCATAAGTTCCGGCAAATAGATTCGTACCGCTGACGGCGAAAGCATATACTGCAGTGCTCGTAAATCCTTTGACCGCCGTCCAACTTGTACCGTTATTAGTAGATAGATATATATCGCCAATATCAGTTCCTACAAGGAGATTTGTACCACTGACAGTCAAGGTATGTAATTTACTTCTGTATGGCCCGTTAGTTTGTACCCATTGACTGTAAATATATTGACTATTAAGGAGATAGAGTAAAAATATAATAAGAGTTTTGTAATAAGTTTTCATATTATTTTCCTAAATACATAAGTTCAATAAACCTCACCCAATTAGCTAAGTTCAAGCTTAGCAGGGCACTCACTTAATCAGTATAAACTTCTTTGTAGTATTATAACTTCCAGCCTCAATCTTATACAAGTATATCCCGCTTGAAAGGTTATTTCCGTTGAATTTAACAGAGTATTCACCAGCTGGTTTGTATTCATCTACGATAGTGGCCACTTTACTTCCGATAGAGTTGTAAATGGTTAGATTTATATGCCCTGCAGTCGGAAGGGAATAGTTTATAGTTGTTGTTGGATTAAATGGATTAGGATAGTTTTGGTCTAAAAAGTATTTAGGTGCTGCTGAGTGAGTTTTAGAATCATCCTTGACTGAATTAACATTCCCATTGGTCATATTGAAATTATCTATCCATTTAATAAGACTACCACTTTCCAAATATCCTTCATATGAGATATCTAATGGCAAGGATGGATATGGAGAGATATTCCCATAAGAAAACACATAATCAACCTCGGGTTGAATATCTTTGGCACCAGAAACAATAGGCTGAGAGATTCCAGAAAGTACATTGTACCTTAATGAACTATAAACTTTGCCGCTAACACCATCTACGCTGTCCCATACAGTAATACCAGATAAGTTTGACTCCAATTTCCCTTTTACAGATGATAATGTCTGAGAACTTAAATTATTGATAAGTGGGATCACCTCAACGATTTCGCCTGGTTCTGGTATCTTGTTGTTGTTTCCATGACTGTCGGGATATTGATCGTCATCTATTAATATTTGTCCCGCCTTTAAAGGGGCAACTGGAAAACTAAATGAACTTGTCCATGGACCTTTGGGATCTATGGCTTGAGTTACTGTTAATTGGAAATCAATGTTGGAGCCGAAAGGTATTGTATTTGGCACACTTATTTCAAAGTCATTAACAGACCAGCCATCATTTCCTGATAAAACATTATTAAAAGTTCCTGTGTTAGAGGTAACTGAAACACCAGATGTTAATGATTGGATTGATCCATATCCTGTGAGAATATTGTTGGGTAAAGAATTTCTAATCTTCAATTTGAACTTGATGAGTTTGCCAGGATTAATAAAATTTTTGGGATTTCCAGTAGAGGTTCCGACATTTGAGTAGAATTCTACAGCTTGAAAACTAACTGGATTTACCTTTATTGTAAAAACAGATGGACTGTTTGAAATTATTGTAGAACTCGTAATATCTGATATTCTCACCAGACAATTTGATGATGGATTATTAGGGACTGCCCATCTATAACTTCCAACACTAGCTAGTATTGAAGAAATTATAGTGCTCCAGGAATTGCCATTGTCTGTGCTGTATTCAATTTTAACATTTGAAACATTACTACTGTTCCAAGTAATATTATAAGAAGATCCTATCCATAATATTTCTCCACCTATAGGGGATAAAGTTGTGATAGTAGGACTCGAGGTTAATATTTCAGATATAGGACGTTTCCAAAATCCTTCTACTAAAACCCCTGCAAAAATATTGTTATCACAAGTTACCATAGATTCTATAATACTAAGTACCCATGGATTACTAACTTGGGTCCAGTTATTGCCAAAATCAATCGAGAGAGACAAATCACCCTCAGTACCGACAAGAATGTTTGTCCCAATTACACAAAAACACCTAATTTGGTGATTAGTCAGGCCATTATTTTTTTGTGTCCAACTTATTCCGTTATTCGTTGATAGAAATACACTATTTCCACAACCAGCAAATATATTGTTTCCGCTTACTGCAAGAGCGTTTACAGAGATGCTATTCATACCATTATTGACCGCTTTCCAACTTGTTCCGTTATTCGTCGATAGAAACACACCCTCTCCAGTACCAGCAAATATATTGTTTCCGCTTACTGCAAAAGCGGATACATTGGAGGTACTAGGCAGACCATTATTTGATTGTGTCCAGCTGATACCGTTATTCGTAGAAAGAAACAGGCAGTAACTATAAGTGTTTTGGACATAAGTGCTAAAAAATATATTGTTTCCGCTTACACCAAGATCATGGACATCTAAAATACCAGGTAAACCATTATTGACTGCTTTCCAACTTGTTCCGTTATTCGTTGATAGAAACACACCATTGCCAGTGCCAGCAAATATATTGTTTCCGCTTACTGCAAGAGACCAGACATAAATATTGGTTAAACCATCATTAACTTGGGTCCAGTTTGTTCCGTTATCAGTCGATAGAAACACACCCTGTCCATATGTACCAATAAAAATATTCGTTCCATTTAATACAGAACATAAATAATCTTCTCCAGAAATTTTCCTTGTATTTACCCAGTCTGGATATACAAATTGATTTAAGAAAAGCATTAACAAAAGAATTGTTTTGTAACCAGTAGCCATTTAATACCCTCATCTGTTATTATATAAACATTCGTTGGAATCTAAAAAAGCAGTGAAACCAAATCTTAAATCCTAATTAAAAATAATCAATTGATTTACAAATAGGAAACTATGTATTGAAATAGTTAAGTAATCCGAAGATATTTTGTACTCGATGCATCAACATTCTAAATACAAACGTCAATATTTTTTTATAAAATTTCATTCAACTCTATGAAGCACAAAAGCTACAGCCTATTAGCAAGGGTACGGGTAGTAAAATAGCAACGTCAGACACGCCAGACCCAGTCCTAATATGAGTAGATGGTAGTAGATAGGTTTCGATTCTTTCGAGGCCACGCCATCGGCTCACATAAGTAATTAAATATCAACAGGTCCCGTTCTTTCTGCATCAAGCAGAGAGGGCAGGGTAAACAACTAATCTTAAAGGAGCACTTTTATGCAAACTACATTATCTTGAAAACCACAATCAATTCTCTCATCTTGAGAAGTCATTCCAACGCCATTCAGGGAAATTTCAGGCACATGTTTTCTTAGGTCTACGATTCCACTGATGGAATTCTAACTCACTTAGAGTAAAAACAATTCACAATCATTTCATTTTTATTAGGAGTAAAAATAATATGTTGTTCTTAACATTGTTCATATCGTCTTTAATTAGCGTATTCATATACACGCGTAAAAACACAGGAACCTGCAACATAGCAGATCCAACGTTTAATGCGAAGATAATGGTTGCTTGTTATGCATTGACAAGCAGACCTACGTTTTATGGTATTCACACTCATTGGAGTTCTTTCTTTTCTCAAATCATTAGAGCTATCACATATGGGTTTAGGATGTTCAGCCGGTACCTCTATTGGGCTCTATTCTTTATAGTCGTTAGTGCTATTATTATCAGTACAGGCAATAGTTTATTTACCTTAGCATCAGTCCCATTTATCAGCATTCCATCTGATCTTATTAATCTTAGAAGTAACGTAGAATCAGGTCAGATTAATGATAAGGATCTCTTAGAAATTGCGGAAGAAAGATGCGGTAACGAAATCTCAGAGAAGATACTCATGTTTCTTGAAACAAGGGATCTTGACCTACTGAATATAACAGCCTTGGAAGCTTTACATATTTGGACATATTCAACTAAGCATGAAATTAAGCCAGTACTTATTGCGGACAAGAAAACTGATATCAGGAATAACAGAAAAGTCATCTTAGACTATACTAACAGGATTGTCAAATCAAATGCAATTGAGGATGATGCTGATTCACCAGATTTTGTTGGTGTATATTATGATAGAACGTGGATACCTGGTATTACTCGCATGGTTATTCAAGAGCCTGTTATGTCAGTATGGTCTGATGAGCTACAGTATTCAAAGGACGAAGCAGTCTTTGCTTCTGACACGCTTTCGTGGGAAGGTGAGAGGCTCATTAAATTAGTACAGCTCGATGGCAAAGCGTTCTATGCGCCTTCAATTCCTTCTATCATAAAGGACTGGGCTGAGAACTGTACTATTAAACTGAAAAATGATCTTGGTGTATTTCTTAAACGACCAGGGAAGTTAATCCCAGGGCTTTCAATTGACCTGATAACATATAAGACTTTCTCTTTGAATAACATACCATCCGGTTTTACTTCTAAAGCTGTTATGAAAGTTCTTGGAGGTTTAACAAAGTTAGGACTGGAATTCAACCCATGGGACTTAGGTGTGTTAGTCTTATCAATGTCAGATTGGGAAAAGATAGAATCAATACTTGGAACTGTAATAACCTCTCCACTTCAAGGTACCGGGTTAGGTCAGGATTTCGGTTTTAAGGGTGTTATAACTAATACTCAGATTTCTCATTTAGAGGCTGGGGTATATGGCGGTATCAAGGGAATAAACAAGACTGGTGTATTGAAGTATGTTTCGGTAATGAGTGTACTCGATGCTGAGCCTTGGAAGACATCCTTAAACAGACAGATTACAGATTATATTGGTATTCAGTTCCCTAGCACATTTGAAACTCCTGACCAGGACATGTTTACAAAACGATTCATTGGATTAGAGGCTCATGAGATTCGTTTTCGTAATACTGTTATTAAAGAGGGATTAGATAACAGTCTTAATAAAATTAAGCTGAACAACAGTTCCTATTTCGGTAAGGTCCATGTTAGGAAGTGTAACTCCAAGGCTAACTTTAGAATTAGATCTTCAAGAATCAAAGAGAATAAGGTCATACCAATGGCATTGTTGATTTTCCCCTGGCTTCCTATTTACACGAAAGTTATGCAGGTTCAGATAGAACTGGTACCTGATACTGAAATAGAGAATCATCGTATAGAGTTGGTCTTTAATCTTCGTAACCTTTCTTTCATCTCTTATTGGTTCATTAGCTATTGGGGCAGAGATTTAGATGGGGATGGGATAGGACTAACAACCGACCCGCGCATAATGCTTCATGCAGAACCTTTCACAAACTTGAATCTCTGGACAGCCACTACGACTGCTAAAGTTGAAATGGTTGACTATCCTGCTAAGACATGGCAGATAGCTGTGAACATAGCAGCAGAACGTGCCGCATTGGGTCAGAAGCTAATAGGCAAGTATGATAAACTTGCAAGAAGAATCATTTATCTCTATCCGGAGAAAATGACAATGGAGTTAAGAAGAGCAATATCAACATGTATTCAGATGGCTATCAGCAGCCAGAAGAAAAATGTTAACCCGAAATTCACAATAGATGATAATGACTATAAATGGAGAAGCACTTCATGGATTAAATATGCCGGCTTTCTTACAGAGAAAGAGTATGCTGAGCTTTTCAAATATGACAATGAACATGATATCCTGGATAATATGTCCAGTATGGTCAAGGGTTATCTGAAACATGATACTATTATTCGTAAACTTAAGAAGTCTGGGAAATACACAGATTCTCTTGGTGCTGAGCAAGAGGCAAGATGGAATTCTCTTATGGCTCAAGTGTCCAGATTAGATTTTAATACCCAGCTGGTAATATTCAAGTATCTTGGGCTGCTTAATTACCCAATTGAAAATGACGAAATGGAATTTCTAAAAGCGATATCCAGAGATAACGTTATGGAATGCCGACAAACATTAAGCATGGAAGATAGGAACAGATTAAATATCTGCATAACTAAAATCCGTGCTCTATCAGCCACAGTAACAAGGTCAAGAGAAGAGAATCCCGGTGGTGAACAGAATCATGGAATCTCGTATTCGTTCATAGAGAAGTTGATGCGGTACTATATCCATTCAGAGAATGACCAGAGCTTGAAGAAAGCACTTATTTCGGGATTCATAACTAGCCTTCCAGAGTTCTTTATAGGATTTTTGGCCGTTAAAGATCTGCAGGCTATCGGATACAAACCGACAATATACCTTCCAGTTAAGCATGCACCAAAGATCGGAGATACATTAACCATAGATCAATTAATGGCTAAGATTCCAATTGCTAATATGTTCAGGATCTTCGGGAATGGATATGTTGTTAAATCAGTTAGAGAATGTACATACCAGACTTATTTTACATCAGCAGGCAATATGCAAGGTTCAAACTATATGGCTGAGTTGGGTGTACTGTAAAAATGTTCAATCACCTTAGGAAGTTTCACTATCCTGAGGGTTAAAACAATTTAATCATTTAATAAGGAATTTAGATATGAGTACATTTGATATGTTCAATATGGATTTCAATGATTGCTTCACTATTACCGAAACTATTGATGATATCCAGACAGTATCACAACCAAAAGTTACAACTCTACACAAACAGCCATCTACAATTCAGATTATCGGCACAGATGTTCTGGTAAAATATGATGTTTTCAAACCTTTAATTGGGCAGACATTTACTTGGCATGATATAAGAGAGAAATACAGTGCAAAACAGATATTTGACAAACAGTCTCTTAACGGTTGCTGGATTGAGCAGGATAAGGTTTTTGGTGAAGGGAAAAGAAAACTGATCAATGCCTATATTGGCAAAGTATCTACTACAGGCAAACAGTGGGCAAACCTCGTGTTCGAAGAAGTATAGTTAGGTATTGTTCTCACCAGCCGAATTCATGTAAAGATGATCCTTGTATATAATGACATTCTGAAACTATCCTCCCGAATAAATGAAAAGACATTATCATTTAATGTTCCAAACCTCTATGAGCAAACACACCTGAGTATAACAGACACACACAACTATAGTTTAAGTAGAAAGATATAAATGAGAAACACAGAAGTTCTGTAGTTAAGCTCCGCCACCAGCTGCTCGTAAGGCCTCGCAGCTCCTCGTACCTCGGACGCTTTGCGTTAGTGGCTCCGCAAACTTAAACTGAAATTGCTTGAGATAATTTCTCTGTGAGCACACACATTAAAGCATTTTTACTCCTGGTTTGACGGAGCCTTCAATGGGCTCCCCAAACTTTAACCGGCAATATGCGAATAAATACCAGCCATCTTCCTATAGGCCATAGTTATTAGTATAGGCTTTCTATTTCCTGAAATACTTGAATTAAACTACCCCTCCGTAGTTATAGTCCTCCAATTAGGTCATGTAATGATCTATAGGATCAATCCCTCATTACCCCGACTTACACAGTACCACCTGCCGTAAATGAACTTATAAACCTTCCTTATCGCAATGCCACATCAACAATTTCAGTACCAATAGGGATAACGTACAATATTCTACGACTTGATATCTAATTCAAATCATTCAATTAATTTATGAGGTACTATTATGTCTTTCACCATCGGGTGCGATCCAGAACTTGTTTTACGTAAGAATGGAAGCTTTGTTTCTGCGTATGACTATTTCAAAAGTAACAGCAGTATGGGCTTAGACGGTTGCGAGTCCATAGCTGAAATCCGACCTGGGTATTCAGAATCACCCATTGATCTTACTGCCAAGATCCACAAAATATTAGAATACGGTCATGAAAAACACCATGATCTTGAATTCATATCCGGACAATTTGCAAATGATTTTGCACTTGGCGGCCACATCCACGTATCAGTTACACCTGAGCCAAAAATCATTTCAGCTCTCGACATAGTCCTTTATTCTCTTAGTAACTGTATAGATGATAAACAACAGAGATTAAAACGGGAGAGAACCGGTTACGGAAAGAAATCAGCATACAGAAAAAAGTATTATGGTTTTGAGTACCGCACGCCGGGCTCTTTTTTACTCTCACCATCAACATCATTGGTTACTTTTACCCTTGCTAAACTTGCTGTCAATTCCGTTATCGAAGATAATATTGACTTTGTGGAATTAAAGGAACGGCAACATAGCAAAACTTTTCTTCTTAATCTCAAACATCTATTGCATACTATACCCAAAGATTGCCGCGAGGGCCTGAAGGAACTTGACATCTTGCTTAGGAAAACCCTGGATTGGAACCAGAATATTCTTCCGAACTGGGGGTTAGCAGCATGAGGTGTAATAATTGTGGCGACCAAATTCCCGATGATGAAGTCCGTTGGGCTTATGATGATCCTTATTGCGAAAGCTGTTTTAATGATGCTTATACATATTGCTCATGTTGCGACTCAGTCACTCCAAGGAGAGATATATGTTATGATAACTCCGACAATCCACTTTGCAATGATTGCTATAAGGAGCAAAATGATGATGACGCTCCAGACAATCCTACAGTTGATGAATCTGATAGGGAATATATTCTCAGGCTCAGCCGTAATTGGTTAGCTGGGAAGATAGATTGCCGGAAGTTTATTAACATCAACACTAAAGATTTCTTCCTATCAGAGATTAGAACGAAAGTAGGACTAATTGACAAGCCGTTAAATCTTTATGGTCTTAAAGAAAGAGAGGAGTATCAGATTAGTGCAAGCCCTGATCTTGAAGAAACTCTCAAGGAGTATTTACCTGAATCCCTGCGATACTACACTATCAAATCTGTTGAAGGTGTCCGTAGAATCGGTCTGAGCTATAATATCCGCAAAGAGTACAGGCAGCAGATAGTTCATCTAATCAAATCAATAACACTTGTACAACCAGTGTTGGAATTCCAAGAAGTACAGCTCGTTTCAGAATAATTAATCAATTCAATTAAATAAATGGAGGTGCCATGTGTGGCATTATGGGATTCTATTGCTTCAGCGATAAGAAACCCGACAAAGAAAAAATATCAACAATGTTCGGTTTATTAGAAACCCGGGGGCGCGATGCAGCGGGTTTTGCTTTTATAAAGGATGGGAATCTAATAGTTAATAAAGCTCCGATCCGCTCTTCAGTAATGGTTCAATCTAAAGAGTGGCAGGAGATTCATCTCCCTCGAATCATGATCTTACATACTCGGATGAAAACCGTCGGAAGCGAGAAAAGATCTTTCAATAATCATCCGATTTTTAATAAGGATGGTGTAGCAATCGTACACAATGGTATCATCCATAACGATAAAGAGATCTTTAGTAAAAATCAACATAGAGATGGAGAAGTCGACTCAGAAGCAATACTTTCAGTATTGTGTGGTAAACACAAGGGGGATAAAGTGAAAAGGGTGTTTGACAGAATCGAGGGCAGTTATGCTGTCGCGGTTATTGACAAGAACTTACCCGATCAGCTTATCCTGATTAAAAAGGATAACCCCTTATGCATGTATTACAACACCGACCAGGACGTATTGTATTTCTGTAGTGGAAGAGAGATCATGCAAGAGGCCTTAGGCATCCAGTCAGAGTCAAAGAGAGGGTTCACTATTGGAGAGAAAGATTTCCATTTCTACGAGATGGAGAACAATCATGCTCTGATGATTTCAAAGGAAGGTGTTGAGTCATACAAGAAATATCTTCCGAGAGATTATTGGGATAGGAGAAATAATTACCGCAGTCCATCATTAGATACTCTCATGGTATCATGTCCCTGGTGCTATGGACAGACAACTTACTACGACGGACTACTAAACAATAAATGTGAACATTGTGGAATGCAGATATCAGAAGATGACCTTTACACATAGTTAATAACATAATTAAACAAGGAGAAATAAAACATGAAGTGGTTAATAATAACCCAAGTAGTAATCGAGGCTGGTGTTGCATCAGCCTTACAAAGCATTGCAAAAAGGAGTTGAATGTATTATGAGTGAGAAGACTTTCTTAGATGAACTTCTTGAAGAAGCAGAATCAAGAGAAGAGTATCAGACTGAAGCGTACTATGACTTAATACTGCTGCAGATCAAAACCCTACAGGGGCAAATCGCCGGTAATTTCAGTGAAGCAGAAAAGGAAATTCAGCATATCAATAATTGGGTGCTGAATAGAAATATGGTGCTTGATGAAAGATGTAAAATGCTTGAAAGAAAACTAGAAGCCTTTATCCGGGAACGACAGGTTAAGACAATTGAGCTGCCAAACGGAATACTAAAAATGCACAAAAGATCTGACAAGATTGAGATTGAGGATATTGAATTGTTTCTAAAGAATGCAAGGCCTGAAGTACTCACAATTATTCCGGAACAGGTCAAACCGGATTTAAGCAAAATAAAATACTTCATTAAAACTAGACCAGTACCTGCTGGTGTGAAAGTAATTGAAGGTAAAAATGAATTTTCATATAAATTTAGAATGGAGGTAGAAGATGAGCGAGAGGAAAAAATTGGAATTACAGCTAAATCAGTCAGCAAACTTAGAACTGCTGTATGACGATCCAGTTATTGGGCAATCACAATATGGTGATTACTATCTATATGCAGTAAGAAATGGCAATGGAGCTGAATACAGTTTCTTTGCACCTGTGGAAGTGCATGATCAGATAAAGTCTTTGAGAAAAGGTGGTAAGGTAACAATAACTAAATTGGCCGAACAGAAAGGTTCAAAGATAATTACCAAGTACGACATAAAAGTTAAAGCAGCTGAGGTAGCTTCAACAGAGATTCCTTTAATTATTAAGAACGGTAATGATAATTATTACGAGCTAATGTTACAGTCCTGTAAAGAAGCTGTAAGAATTCAGAATGAACTTGGTGGAATGATGGATGCAAAATCACTGGCTTTATCTTTGTTCATAGCCCGCAGTAAGGTAATCGGTAACGGATATGGGTGTTAACATGACAAATGAAGTAGATCAAAAGTTGTGGAAGTATTTGTTTCCGGTTAACGAGAATAAGGTGTTTGTTGAAACTACCGAGGACTCACTAATAGCTGCGCCAAAGTACAAGGCGATAACACGCGAGGATACAGGTAAACTTATCTCTATACAGAATGATTCTTACCAAGTTATCTCCAATGCGGAAATCATCAAACCCTTAATGGAGCAGTTGCACCAATTGGATTCTAAATGGATTATAGATCCTTCACATTCATTCTGCACTGACCAAAAGATGCGTCTGCAGGTTACTTTTCCGGAGTTGACATTTAACGATGGAAGGTCCGATATTGCACTCTCTCTATTTGTGCATAACAGCTATGATGGTAGCGAGGGAGTGCGTATGTTCTGGGGAGCCATCCGAGGTATATGTTCTAATGGTATGGTATTTGGGAAAGTCCTTGCTAAGTACTACCATAAGCACACAAAGGGAATTCCGTTGAATAACCTTAAAGCGCAAATTGATGCTACGTACGAGTTGATACCGGTGATATCTGAAAGGATACAGATCTTACAAAACCTTAGTGTGGACAATTCTCAGATAGAATCTGTAGAGAAAACATTTGGCAAACGGATATCAGAACATGTAAAGGAGCAGCAGATACCGGAGAATTCCTGGATACTGTACAACTACTTGACATGGTACATTTCACATATGGTTGAACTTCGTTTGAGGGCTGCACACCAAATGAAAGTCTCAAGGATGTTTGCCTTATGACTGATAAAGTTGTTCGATTCAAAACACTTGAATGGAAGTTTAGGGAGACAAACATAAAGTACCCTGAACTAACAGAGATGCCAAAGAAGAAGATAACATCACCCAGAGATTTCTTTGATCTGTTTAATCCAGTGTTCAAGGAAGAACCAGTTGAGATATTCATTGTGGCTTGGCTAAGTTCAGCTAACAGAATAATCGGTTTCGAGAAAGTATCTGTTGGTAATTTGAATTCATCTATAGTTGACCCACGTTGTGTATTCAGGAGTGCGATAGTATCTAACTCTGCCAGTATAATAGTATGCCACAATCATCCATCTGGCAATCCGGAACCCTCTGAGGAGGATATCTCTATTACTAAGAAACTTGTCGAATCCGGGATGGTACTAGGAGTGCACGTATTCGATCATTTAATATTTGCGGAAAACACTTATACTTCTTTCGTGGAGAGGAAGTTGATATAGAAGAAGAGCCGGGCAGAAATGCCTGGCTTTCTTTTCAGTATTGTGGGAAAGTTCTTTTAATGTATAGGGTATGCCGAAGCCGGTTTTAATGTTAGGAAGGATGATAACTTCTGTGGCTTGACAGGTTAACTATAAAAGATGCAATATAAACATCCGGATTGTAATGCTAATGAACACATTAGTAGCCTCGTAAAGTGAACTGGCAGGCCATCAGATGAAAGTGAGTAGATGTTCAGATGGGTGGATATATAAACCAAATGTTAGGGAAGTGCTTCTTCTTTTGCCGCAGCTATTAGTGTTAATAAACCAGAAAACATTTGTGCTGAAACAGTTGAAGCTGTAATTTGACCAGATGAAAAAAGAACCGAAAATTACAGTTAAGAGCGCCTTTAAGATAAAAGAAATTTCTATAGAGGGTGAAAACCCTATTACCTTCGATGAACGGCTTAGTAAAAGAGATGATGTCCTGGATAAGCTTCTTTATGACGATGATAAAAACTACAATATAATCGCCGGTATGAATAGCGGAAAGACCCGTGGCATAGTAGAGCATATATGGGGCAGAAGTGATGAAATGTTTGTACCGGCAGTTTTATGCGTCCCCCTGAAGATTATCGTTGATCAACTGTATGAGGAAGTGTTAGAAGAAAGCCATTTTAAGCTTGGGAAGGTACACGGGGATATACTGGATTATGAGATCAAGAATTACTTGTCATCTCCAGGTAAGAAGATCTTTGTTTGTGTATATGACAGCTTAGATCGACTGTTCAATATGTCAGAGTTTAATCCATCAAACTACATCTTGGTGATTGACGAGATGCATTCTTTTTGTACAGAATATGACTACCGACATAAAGCTATAAAAAGAGTTGATAAAATAAAGGATAAATTCAAAAAAGTTATTTGTCTTACTGGAACTCCTGAAGGAAGCCTTTATACCGGGTATGATAATGTGAGATTCAAGAACACTGTTGTAAAAACAAAACAAGTCACATATAGGTTTGCTCACATTCCATTATTACCGGATGTCGCAAAACTTATTCTAAGCTATGAAGGAAATGGTAAGACAGTAATTTTATTGAACGATAAGGGTAAGATTGATGACCTTGCAGGCATGTTAAGGATCCATCTTCATCAGTCAAATGAAAAAGATGTCAGAGATTCAGTTTCAACATTGTATGTTGATAAAGTGAAGAGAAATGTCTCCAATCCGGTACTATATAAGCAGCTTCTTCAAGGTCTTATTCCGGCTGAAATTAAGTTTCTGATAACTACAGCTTTAATCTCAGATAGTGTTAATATTAAAAATGTTGATATTGCGAGAGTAATATTAGTACACGTGGACAACTTTTGGCTTAAGCGTCAGTATGTCGCCAGATTTCGAGAGGGAGTTAAAGAGGTCATTGATGTACGCGAATCTAATACTGATAGAAAATGCAATTGGTTTAGCGCTATTCAACAGTTCAAGGTTAGAAAGGAGTATTTGAGAGAGCACTTAATTCATTTTGAAAAGATAGGTAATTACAGGCATAAGTTCATAAAACAGGTTGGGGCGGATTTGCCAATGATCCCACTTCCCGCGGACAATGATTTCATTTATTATGACAAGAATGCTTCAAAATTCAAACTGTCTGAAGCTCGTATTGGTTTATCCATAGTTGAAGATATTAATAACTTGCTTACCTCGGATATTGAAAAGGCTAAAGAATATTGCCGGGTAATAGGCGGTTATAAAATTGGTGAAGATGTCATCGAAGACGATTATAGCCATATCAAACATCCAACCGAATTAAAACCTGAGCAGAAGCAATACTTTATTGATAACATAAATGTATTCCTAAAGTGTTACATTAATGACAATAAAGACTTATCAAAGAATTCCGGCTCCAACAGCTTTCAACGTGCTTATAGATGCGACGACAGCTTGGATGAGTTACTTAAAAAAGTATACTTTCGAAATAATACAATTATAAATATACTTCTCAGCGTTTATAATTATGCTCAACTTGGTTTCCCGCTATCATTGATGAAGAAATATGCCACACTATATATGAATGGTGAGAATCCTAAAGCTTTTGCATTAATAAATACCTTTGAGTTTTTCTTTATGTTACAAGGATGGAGATATTTGCCTGATGTTTACCGAAAAGGGTTATTGCCTATCCTTGTTAATGAAAAGAAATATGACTTACTCCTTCGCATCGATGATTTCCATTGGCCTGAATCTAAAAAATTAAGCTTGGTTATGTTAAAGAAAACAGTCGAAGATCTTAACTACAAAACAAATATATTGACATCTTGCCTATCAGCATTCTATCAATACAGTAAGAAAAATAATAACATTCTCCAATATGAAGGGTCTGCCGGTGAAGAGGATCTAAAAGAAGCCAATGGTTTACCAACTGATAACGTTACGGATAATTATTACTACCCAATATTTGTTGTTTTGTTCAATTACATCAGAAAATGGGGGAATGAAGATAGGTTTATCGCTCAGAAACCTTTGCTAAAACAGCTAAATGAGCTTGTAATCGAAGAAATCAGTGATTATGGCGGCTAATTATTAAAATGGTGGTGGATTTTGCTTATACACTCATCTACCTTATTAATATCCGGGGTGATCACAGAATAAATCTTAGCATGCAAGCTTGATAATGACCACATAAATCTGGGGGCCCAAACATGGTAATGCACTTAATTCCAGCTTACAGCTGGCAACTTAAGAGTCGTTGCTCGACTAACCAAGAGCATCGCATATGACCACGGTATCGGGTTAACTGTTACCTATCAGCATCACTCTTGGCTGCTACGGTTATTATACACGCAAGATTACCGGCTACCAGCAAGGAGGATTTCTAAATCCTCCCCCTCGTACATTCCAATTATATGCGCCACATAGCCATGACAGCTCCAATGGCCTGGTAGTGCAGCTTATGAAAGTCTCTAGGACATCACATATAATAGCAACATCTACGTAGATCCATCATGAACAGCAGAGTATTTGTTTCGTTGGTATCAAGTGTAAAATGGTAACGTGGGTATATGATACTCTGGGAGAATTTACCAAATAAATTCTCCTGTAGTCACTGGGCTACGCCCGGCAAGGGCTCGATTATGTCCTGGTAGCAATCAGGAGTCCGGGCAGCAACTATGGATGGCAGTAGTCTACTTGACCACATCGACTATGTGAACACGCAAGATTACAGATAGCCAGTTAGGAGGATCCACAATGTAAAATCCAGCAGTTGACACCAAGAGTTTCTTTTCAGTAATACTATTGACAGCACATACAATAGCTTCATGATTTACTGATAGCTACATCAATTTCTGATACCGGTACTAACATCTCAGAGAGTGAATACATTTAGAGTTTCAGCCTGACAAAGTTCGATTGAAACAGACTTCCCATATGTGGTAAGAATAAATCATACCGCTAATAAATATTGATGGCTGCTAACTAGATTTGCTTAGGTGTCAGCTATGGAGGTAAGTCTTCTCCTCAAGCCGAGTATTTTAATCCGGCACTGCAACTAATCACATAAGTAACAAGAACTGGTCCGACTACTCTAGCTATCGTAGTAGTAGTTGTAGGAAAATCTACCTATGTGAAAATTAGTTCTTCAGTTGGCCGACTAATACGTTGAGTGTTGTTTCCGGACTTAAACTACTTGACCGCATTGAACGACTTGGGTATTCATACTACCTACGATAGTCATACCAGCCTTACCTTACACTCTGGCTGTTTAGGTACCATGCTATACAATTAGATGGAATCAGTATATGTGAACTCGTTTGTCAACATAACACTGAAACATTAACTTATCAGGAGCCTGATGTGTTGCAATATGATAGGTATATAGACATAGTTGCATAAATCTAATTACCTAACACAAATAATTTGAGGGATGATCACTCGCTATTAATACATCCTAAATACTCAATTCAATTTGCTAATAGCCTCCACCAAATCATCTTTCTGTAGATGTGAATAAATCTCAGTTGTAGTAATGCTCTCATGGCCTAGCAGTTCTTTGACCAGGTAAAGAGAGACTCCCATTTGTATAAGGTTACTAGCAAAACTATGGCGCAGGCAATGGAAGTGCAGGAGAGGGTTCAGACCACTTTTTATAACTGCTCTTTTGAAGTTTTTACTTACATATTCCTTTCTTAGCTTCCTTCCATCTTTAAGAAAAACCATTCCCTTAGCAGCTACCAGCTTTCTTCTTTTGAAAATATCCAAAGTAATTTCATTCATTGGGATGATACGATCCTTCTTACTTTTAGTAGTGAAAGTATCTGTATTCATTACCACCAATACTTGTCTATCTATATTAATAGCTGTCCAGGACAAATTAAGAATTTCTGAGAGCCTCATCCCAGTATAGAATGCTGCATTGTATATGTCTTGAAGATCCTTATTCTGAACAGCTGATAACAATATTATCAAGTCATTTTTTGTCATAAAAACAGGGTGTCGGCCGGTAATTCTCTGGAGTTTTATCCGCTTCAAAGGGTTTTCATCTAAATATTTCCAGAATATAGCCTTGTTAAATGCCGCTTTTAAGGTCCGGTAATACAAATGAGCTGCGTGAGGCTTTGTTTTATACAACTCGGTTAGGATTAATTCCAAGAATCGTTCATTTATCTTTATTAGATCGGCATCATTGTTTATATGACAAGTCAGTTTATTAAAAGCGAGGTGTACTGATTCTATATATTTAAGTGAATGGGATAAAGAAAGATGCTGTACATATTCATCTTCAAACTGCTTGAAGGTTATTGCCTTGATCTTGGGCTTTTTGGATTTGTTGAATTCCGATAGGAACTTGAGTGCTAGGCTCTTCTGTTTTGTCTTGGTGGAGATTCGTCTTTTACACCCTGTAGACTCATCAATATATTCAATATGATAATACCCGTCACGCTGAAGTAGGAACATATATACCTCCTGAAGATAATTAGTGATAGTTCGGGAGGTTTCTCTGAGTCTATCGACCGGTCAAAAAACGTTCAGTAAAACGTTCAGTGGAATCCTATTTAAAACAAGAATCGTCTGACACTAAGATCAGACGATTTCTTTGTTTTTTATGCCTATTTCAGCATTACTTTGTGGGCCCAGATGGACTTGAACCACCGACCCTCTGATTATGAGTCAGATGCTCTAACCAACTGAGCTATGAGCCCTAAAGTTTTCAGGCCACAAAGATAATATTTCTTAATCCTTTATGCAATATCATTTTATAAAAATTAACTCCTTTTTTATTCCTGCAACTTAATAATTCATATATGAGATTTAAGGTAAAGGAAAATACCCTTATTATATTTAATTTGCATATAAGGTTTTAATAGAATTAATTAAAGGAGACAGCATGCGTATAAAAAGATATTTTACAACCATTTCATTTCTCTTCCTTTTTGTTTCAATAGTTTATCCCCAGCAAGTTGAAAGAAAAGATATTCCTGAAAAGTATAAATGGAATCTTCAGGAAATATACAAATCGACAGCTGATTGGAATAAAGACAAGGATGCAGTAGTAAAGCAGCTTGATGAAATAGCTGGATTTCAGGGACATATGGCTGAATCTTCCGATATGTTTCTGAAGGCTATGGTAACCTATTTCAATGCCTCTAAAACATTTAGTAAACTTTCTGACTACGCACAAAGACTGGCGGATGAAGATCTAAGGATTTCAGATAACCAGGCGCTTCTTCAGCAGGCAAGCATATTAGGTACTACTTTTTCAGAAAAGACTGCATATATGAGTCCTGAGATCATTGCTATTGAACCATCCTTAATTGAAAAATTCTACAAGGAAAAGCCAGCACTTGAAGAATACAGGATGTTTGTATCAGATATTCAACGACTAAGGGCACATACTTTGTCAGAAGCAGGAGAGAACCTGCTTGCCAGTTTTGGATTAATTACTGATACTCCGACAAATGTTTATGGCATTTTTACAAATGCTGAATTTCCCAATGCGAAAGTAAGTCTTTCAACAGGAGAAAACGTTGAACTATCAGCATCCGCATACACCAAATACCGTGCAGTAGGGAACAGGGAAGACAGGAAAAATATATTCAGTTCATTTTTTAATAATTATGAAAGATTTCAGAATACTATAGGCGCCAATCTGATTGGTAAAGTAAAAATTGATTATGTTTTCGCGAAGGACCGAAAATTTAAGGACTGCATGGATGCTTCTTTAAGCAACTTTAATGTTCCGGTATCTGTTTATGAAAATCTGATTACTCAAATTCATAAAAGCCTTCCTACTTTACACAGAATTCTGGATCTGAAGAAAAAATTACTTGGTGTTGACACGCTTCACTATTATGATCTTTATACTTCATTAACTAAAAAAGTGGATATGAAATATTCAGTAGACGAAGGAGAGAAGATAATCCTGGATGCTCTTAAGCCATTAGGACAGGATTATGTTAAAAATCTGAAATATGCATATGAAAACAGATGGGTAGATTTGATGCCTAATATAGGCAAGAGAAGCGGTGCATATGAATCAGGGGCATCATATGATGTGCATCCTTATATACTCACAAACTGGAACGGAGACTACGAATCAGTTACAACGCTGGCTCATGAATCAGGGCATATGATGCATAGTTTTTATTCAAATAAAAACCAGTTGTATGCGAAATCCCAGTACCCGATATTTGTTGCTGAAATTGCCTCAACCACAAATGAAACACTCCTTAATAATTATCTTGTTAAAAATTCAACAAATGATGATCAGAAATTATTTCTACTTGGCAGTTACCTTGATTTGTTAAGGAATACTGTTTTCCGTCAGACAATGTTTGCTGAGTTTGAATGGGAGATACACAAAAAAGTTGAACAGGGAGAATCAATAACTGGCGAACAGATGAGTGATATTTATTATAAGATAGTAAAAACCTATTACGGAAATGACGAGGGCAAATGCGTAGTTGATCCTTATATTGCTTATGAATGGGAATATATCCCTCACTTTATTAATTATACTTATTATGTTTACCAGTATGCTACTTCGCTGATATATGCGACTGCATTTGCAGAAAAGATAATGAATGAAGGACAGCCGGCAGTTGATAAATATTATAATATTCTAAAAGGCGGGTATTCTGATTATCCACTTAATCTGATTTCGAAAGCAGGAGTCGATCCTTTATCATCAGAAGCATTCGATATAACAATGAACAAAATGAATAAAGTTATGGATCAGATTGAATCTATAATAGCTAAAAAGAAATAATGTAATTATAAAAAAAGGCAGCTTAAACGGCTGCCTTTTTTAATTCCGGTTGTTTGTAAGAAAAAGTGCAATTTGTTAATGAGTTCTATGTTTGTATCTATAAGCTATATATGTTACCCCGATTAAGCAGCCAATCATAGTTATTACAAATCCTAAAAAACTAACTAACATTGAGTCAATATCCATAGCACCATCCTCAAAAAAAACTAATAAAACGAAATTCATTGTTTTACAAAAGAATTTAATTTCTAAAGTCTTCCATTATAAGGAGATTTTCTTTTCAACCTATATGCTAAATAGCTACCACCTAATACTACTACCATAGAGCCACCGCAAAAAAAGACTGCAGACACAATAACGCTGGACAGATCCATAATTGTTCCCTCCGGAATAAGATAGTATGTAACGAAAATAGAAATAATAAAAATGTTCCTTAAAAAATACCTTAAGGACAATCAATAGCAACTTCTTTTTCGCTGAACGCCTATAATCTTCCGATTAAAGGTTAAATAGGGAATACGAATTACAAGAGAGTAACCGGAAATTAATATTTAATCTGGAGCCATTTTATTACTTCGCCCCAACCGGGTTTTTTACCTGTCATTAAAATACCAGTTCTATATATTTTTCCTGCCACAGGGAATAGCAGCAGCATTGTTGCTATATTAATAACAAATGAAAATAAGAGCTGCCAAACCGGAACATCAATTAAGGCCATTCTTGCCGGCATTATAATTAATGATCCGAAGGGAAACATGGAACCAATTCGTGCAATCGTATTATCAGGGTTTGATTGTAATCCCATAGTAATGAAGAAGGGTATCATTATAATAATCATTATAGGCCAAATACCGGATTGGGCATCCTGGTCATTATCGAATATTGCACCTACCGATGCAAATAATCCCATGAATGTTACAAGAGCGATGAAAAAATTAAGTAAGAAATAAAGAACCTGCCAAATACTCAAAGTTACTGCAAACTCAGGAGGCAAAACAAAAAGTGTTGTTGAGATTACTACAACTAAAGGCAGCATCCAAATTGCCATCTGAAGAACACCTGTTATAGAAGTTCCGATAATCTTACCGGTCATGAGTTCAATGCTATTTACAGAAGAGAGAAGGACTTCAACAATTCTGTTATTCTTTTCCTCGACGACTGCCCTCATAACCATTGTTCCCGTAAATATAAGGCTGAAATAAAGGAGGAATGAGAAAAGAAAAGAGACGATTGTGTTCCCATAACCTTCAACTTCTATTTTCCTGTCAGAAGAAATACGGTATTCATTGAAATCAATTTTATCCTTAACGAAATTGATTTCATCGGGTGAAAGTTTTTTATCAGCAAAATAAACCTGGAGAAGTGTTGTATTCAGTGGGTCTCTTATTTTTTCAAACAACTGATAATTTTTAGGACTCTTTGAATAATATTCTATCTTTTTATTTTTTAATGCATTCCCAGGGATAAAGATTATGCCGGATATTTTATCCTCGAGGAGCATCTTCCGGGATTCATCAAGGTATCCCATAAATCCGGCTTTTGAAAGAGTTTTATAATCAAACCTGATGATACCGTTTTTAACAAAAGTGAGAGAATTGAAATCTGATTTAATCTTTTGGGTGAGATTGCTGTCTTCAGTAATCAGTACAAGATTTGTTTTGTCATTTCCTGAATATGTCATAATAAGGGTCTGGAATCCTAATATCCCGAACAGAAAAATAGGAATAAGGAGTGTCATTAAAATAAAAGTTCTGCTAAACAGTTTATTTTTAAGTTCCCGTTTTAATACTGCGATTGTTCTTCTGTTAAACATTAGCGACCTCCTTATTTGAAGAACTGCCATTACTTGTTACTTCAATAAAAATTTCATGGAGTGAAATCTCTCCAGCAATGAACTTCTTTACCTTAATACCATTTTCGACCAGCAGCTGCAGCAATTTATCCGAATCATCAGGGTTTTTTAGTTTAATGCTTTTTTCATTTCCCTTATCGATTATTGAATCGACAAGAACTGAATCTTTCAGAAAGTTAATATCAGTTGCACAAGATAAAATAACATTGTTTTTTGCATAATTGTTTTTTATATCATTCAATGAACCATGAAGAATAATTTTTCCATGATCAATTAGTGCGATATGATCGCACAGCCGTTCAGCAAAATCCATAAGATGGGTTGAAAGGATGATAACTTTACCACTAGATTTAAGGTCAAGGATTATGTCTTTAAGAAGGTCAGTGTTTACGGGGTCGAGGCCAGAGAATGGTTCATCAAGGATAAGAAATTCGGGATCGTGCAGAACAGTGGTAATAAATTGAATCTTTTGCTGATTACCTTTGGACAGATCCTCGACTTTTGCATTTCGTCTGTCAAATAGTTCGAATTTTTTAAGATATTGAATAGCTTTCTTTTCAGTTTCCCTGCCAGTTTTACCTTTTAATTCTGCGAAGTAGAGGAGGGTATCCCAGATCTTCATCTTTTTATACAGGCCTCTTTCTTCAGGAAGGTATCCGGCTTTATCTTTAAATTCCTGTCCAATTCGGACGCCCCTAAGAAGAACCTCGCCGGAATCAGGCAGATAAATATTCATCATCATTCTGATTGTAGTAGTTTTTCCAGCCCCATTTCTTCCAATTAAGCCGAAGACAGATCCCTCGGGGACGGAAAAAGAAACATTGTCAACTGCTTTTATATTATTAAATGACTTTGAGAGATTTTTTACTTCCAGAGAATACATCGTAAACCTTTTGGATAGAATTATTTCCGGTTAAAATAGTATAAATGGAATTAAAATAATAACCGGCCATCCAAAATTATTATTTAGAGAAATGCTGAGGTGAGATAAGATAAGCAGAATCAGATAGAAATTAGTTTTTCTGTTTTTATTATACTGACTGTTTTTCCTTTTTGAAAAGAAACTTTAGATTGAATGATGCCATCTTCATTATACATTACCCAATTGCCTTCGCGTTCGCCGTTCACAAAATAACCTTCCTGTTTAACAGAACCGTCCTCATAATACCAGATCCATCTACCATTAAGCTGGTCCTTAACGAACTCGCCTTTGGATTCAATTTTTCCATTAGGGTAATAGTATATCCATTCCCCGGTATTCTGATTATTTCTTACCGAACCTGAAAGAATAAACTGATCCGGATGTTTGTAAACATTAAATCGGCCATTTTTAATTCCATTAACGACATCATATTCAAGGGTATTTCCGGCGACAGAAGCAACGACAGTACCCGTGAATGGTTTATCGTCCCTATCCTTGTAAATCAAGCCGTTTTTTATAAAAACGCCTAAAGTAGGTTCCGGAATATGTCTTGTTAATAATTTATAACTCAAACCGGCACATAAAGTGGCTGCAATGAGTATCAGTAATAATATTATATAGCTCGATTTTTTCATTTTCTTATTCATTCATTCCTAATAAATAGGTCAATTGAAGTGCCACATCGAAATGGGCCTAAATTGAATATATACTATGTATCAATTTAAGAATAGTATAAAAAATGGATTAATTTGGACAAAAATTAAACTAAAAATGAAATTAGAATATAAAAAAGGCGGGAGCGACTTAAATGTCCGTTTTTCAAGGGAATTAGGCAAAGGCATTGAAAGGGATGTGAAGGGAGGTGTTTCAATTGTGTTACAGAGCTGTTACTGAGCTGTTACAGAGCTGTTACAGAGCTGTTACAAAGCTGTTACAAAGCTGTTATAGACCTGTTAGTATGTAGTTAAAGGGTGAAAGTTATTTGATGTGAAACAGAACAGGAGGGAAAGGAGAGGTTATATCGGGAGGGAAAATAATTCTGTGTAAATGGTAAAATTCTTAGACAAGGAAGTAACTCCTACCTATAAACTACCAAAAACAGTTGTTTTTTACCATGAGTTTTTAACAAACTAAAAATGAGTTGGTATTTGGAACAATAATGAAGAAATATAGACAGAAAGCTAGGTATACAGCAATATGTTTTTTTGAAACGTTTCATGAAAATAACGTTCCAATTCTTCCCGAAACTTAGGATGTGCGATATTAATTAAGGATTTTGCTCTTTGGCTAATAGTTTTGCCATGAAGATAGGCTATTCCGAATTCAGTAACGACATAATGAACATCCCCGCGAGAAGTAGTGACTCCTGCTCCGCTTTTGAGAAAAGGGACGATGCGAGAAAGGTCACCATTTTTAGCAGTAGAAGGGAGGGCAATTATGGGTTTGCCACCTTTACTACGGGAAGCGCCTCTAATGAAATCGACCTGACCGCCGAAACCGGAGAAGAGTCTTGGTCCTAAAGAATCGGCACAAACTTGACCAGTAACATCCACTTCGATTGCAGAATTGATAGCAATCATTTTATCATTTTGGGAAATCAGAAAAGGGTCGTTTGTATAATTTGAGGGGTGGAATTCAATCAGGGGGTTATCGTCAAGGAAATCGAACAGATTTTTGGAACCCAGAACAAAGGAAGTAATTATTTTCCCCTGGTGTAAAGTTTTCTTTTCATTAGTAACAATACCTGATTCAACAAGTTTAATCATACCATCAGAGAACATTTCGGTGTGAATGCCGAGATTTTTTTTATTATTGAGATAGGAAAGGACGGCATCCGGAATAGCTCCGATTCCAAGCTGAAGAGTTGACTCATCTTCAATGAGTTCAGCAATATGAGCTCCGATCTTTTGAAAGACTTCAAACTCCTCAGGGGTTGTTTTGTCGCCTTTGGAACTCATTTCTTTTAAGGGAACATCAGCTTCAATACATTTATCAATCTTATCGATATGTATAAAAGAATTTCCCAGAGTTCTAGGCATTTGAGGGTTAATCTGCGCGATCACAAATTTAGCCGTATCAGCTGCTGGTTTAGTACACTCAACGCCGATTCCATAGCTGCAGAATCCATATTTATCAGGAGGGGATACATGAATTAAGGCAACATCAATAGGCAGAATATTTTTATAGAAAAGGGAAGGGATTTCAGAAAGGAAAATGGGAGTAAAATCTGCTCTTCCTTCATTTACGGCTTTTCTGGCATTCGTGCCAATAAACAGGGCATTATGCCTGAAATGACCTTCCATTTCGGGGTCACAATAAGGTGCGATTCCAAAGGTGAGGATATGGATGACCTCAACATTCCATAATTCCCTGTACCTGTCAGTCATTGCTTGAACAAGGACTTCAGGGATAGCGCATCCCGGATGAACATAGACTCTCTGATTGGATTTAATAAAAGAGGCAGCTTCCTCAGGGGTACATAATTTTGATTTATAGCTGTCAATCCACTTCATTGTTGTTCCTGACTGATAAATAAATTTATGGAATATTAGATAAAATATACAAAGTAGAAGGGTGCAAAACTATAGGGGAAAGTAGGAAATTATAAAATTTAGATAAACGATAGAAGATAATAAAAGACCCTGAGGGTTGGATGCGAACTGGAAAGTTAAGGCAGTGAGGATAAAAAGCAATATAATAAAATTAAATTCGTTGAAAATTTGCATAAATATGGGTGAATCAATATATTTACGAGCTAAATTTTGATGAACAGTTTTGCCGGGGTGGCGGAATTGGTAGACGCACAGGACTTAAAATCCTGTGGGAATTTATTCCCGTGCCGGTTCGAGTCCGGCCCTCGGTACAATGTCAGAATATAAATGGAAATATTTCCGTTTATATTCTTTCATTTTAAATACCCGGTAAAGTTCATTACAGATTTATACCAAACATTTTTTGATTTAGCGGGCTCTTAGCTCAGTTGGTTAGAGCGTCTGCTTGACGTGCAGAAGGTCATAGGTTCGAATCCTATAGAGCCCACTGAACCTTATATCCGGAAAAACAGTTTATTATGGATAAAATAAAAGTAACGTTTCCAGACGGTAACTCAAGGGAATATGATAAAGGGACAACTGCATATCAAATTGCAGAATCCATATCACCCCGTCTTGCCGAGGATGCACTAGCAGCAGAAGTAGATTTGGTTGTTAAAGAATTAGGCACACCAATTAATAATGATGCAGCATTAAAGTTTTTGACATTTACTGATGACCAGGGGAAGCATGTATACTGGCATTCAACTTCACACCTAATGGCACATGCAGTTCAGTCGATCTATCCTGAAGCGAAATTCGGTGTCGGTCCGGCAATAGAATCCGGGTTTTATTATGACATTGATATAAATTCCCAGATATCTGAAGATGATCTTAAGAAGATTGAAGACAAGATGCTTCAGATTGCAAAGGAGAATAATCCATTTGTCCGTGAAGAGCTTTCTAAAGAAAGGGCATTGGAATATTTTGGTCAGAAGGGTGATAATTACAAAACCGAAATTATTTCTGAAATAAATGACAGTGAAACAGCAATATCTATATATAAGGAAGGGCAGTTTACTGATTTATGCACAGGGCCTCATTTACCTTCGACAGGTAAAGTAAAGTATATTAAGCTTTTGAGCGTTTCGGGATCCTACTGGCGCGGAAATGAAAAGAACAAGCAATTACAGAGAATCTACGGAATTTCCTTTCCCAAGAAGAAAATGCTGGATGAATATCTTGCATTTCTTGAAGAGGCAAAGAAAAGAGATCACCGAAGATTGGGAAAAGAATTAGAGCTATTTATGTTCTCACAGAAAATAGGAGCAGGATTGCCGGTTTGGCTTCCTAAAGGGACTATTTTAAGAGAAACTCTTGAAAATTTTCTTCGAGATGAACAGAAAAAAAGAGGATATCTTCCTGTAATTACCCCTCATATCGGAAATATTAATCTTTATAAGACCAGCGGTCATTATCCATATTACAGTGACAGCCAGTTCCCACCCTTGAAGTTTCCTGACAGCGATGAAGAATATCTTCTTAAGCCGATGAATTGTCCTCATCATTTTCAGATTTATGCCCATAAGCAGAGAAGCTATAGAGATCTTCCAATCAGGTTAGCTGAATTTGGAACCGTTTACAGATATGAGCAATCAGGCGAGCTTAACGGGGTTACCCGGGTAAGATGTTTTGCGGTTGATGATTCACATATGTTTGTAAGGGATGACCAGTTAAAAGATGAATTATGCGCGGTAATAGAACTTATACAGCATGTATTTACAGTAATGGGTTTTAAGGATTTTACAACCCAGCTTTCATTTAGAGATTCAAATGATGAAAAATATGGCGGTGATAAGAATCTTTGGGAAAGGGCTCAGCGTGAGATAAAAGAAGCGGCTGATGAGATGAAATTGGATTATCATGTCGAAGAAGGGGAAGCAGCGTTCTATGGACCCAAAATCGATTTTATGGTAAAAGATGCACTTGGAAGAAAATGGCAGCTGGGGACAGTACAGATTGATTATGTAATGCCAGAGAGGTTTAATCTTGAATATATAGGAAGTGATGGTCTGAAACATCGTCCTGTAGTTATACACAGGGCGCCATTCGGATCACTCGAAAGATTTATTGGAGTACTGATTGAGCATTTTGCCGGAGAATTTCCTCTATGGCTGGCACCGGTACAGGCTGTAATTATTCCATTAAGTGAAGGTTTTGCAGAATATTCAAAACAAATTCTTGAAGAGTTCAAAAAGAACAATATCCGAGTTGAATTTGATGACAGGAATGAAAAAGTAGGCTATAAGATTCGGGAATGTGAATTGAAAAAAGTTCCGTATATGATAATCTGCGGAGAAAAAGAGAGAGCATCGGGGAATATCTCAGTCAGGCAGCACAAAAAAGGAGACTTAGGTTCTTTGTCTTTAACCGAATTTTTGAGTAAAATTAAAGCTGAAATATTTAATAAATTATAAAAACAAACTTTGAGGTAAAATATCGTTCAACCAGAAAGCGTTCGTGTCAACGAGGAGATTAAAGCTCCTAAAATCAGAGTAATAGATGTAGATGGTACACAGTTAGGAATTTTTACAGTAAGAGACGCACTAAGAATGTCCCAGGAAAGGGGGCTTGACCTAGTGGAAATTGCTCCGCAGGCAAAACCACCGGTATGCAAAATAATCGATTTTGGAAAGTTCAAATACGAAGCGCAGAAACGAGAAAAGATTCAAAGGAAAAACCAGCAGATAACATTATTAAAAGAGATTCGACTTCATCCGAACACAGATGTACATGATTTTGAGTTTAAACTAAAGCATGCACAGAATTTTATAGGAGAAGGTAATAAAGTAAAGGTCTGTGTAATGTTTAAAGGAAGAGAAATGGCCTATCAGGAACAGGGTGAAACTCTTCTAAAAAAATTCATAGAGAGAACTGAGGAGATAGCGAAGGTAGAATCTCCGATAAAACTGGAAGGCAGGAATATGAATATTATTCTTGTACCGGCTGCAAAAAAGCATAAGAAAGCGTAAGAAATCATAACAGGATAAATAAATATATGCCAAAAATGAAAAGTCAAAGTGGAGCAGGAAAGACATTTCGGAAAACTGCTTCCGGGAAGTATAAAAGGAAAAGCGCTTTAAAGAGCCATATACTTACTTCCAAGAGTACTAAAAGAAAAAGAAAATTAAGACGTTCGACTTTAGTGTCCTCAGCGGAGTCAAAGCGTGTTAAAATAATGCTCCAATAATAAAAAGAGGTAAAGAAAAATGCCCCGTTCTAAGAACAAAGTAGCATCCCACAGACACAGAAAAAAAATACTGAAGCTTGCCAAAGGATATTGGGGTGCTCGCAGCAAAGTATATACTGTCGCAAAGAACCATGTTGAAAAAGGTTTATGCCATGCATACCGCGACAGGAAGCTTAAGAAAAGAACTTTCAGGCAAATCTGGATAGTACGTATTAATGCAGGCGCAAGAGCCAATGGTACCACTTACTCCAGACTTATTCATGCTCTTGATGTCAAGGGTGTAAATATTAACCGGAAAGTTTTAGCAAGCTTAGCATTAGAAAACCCAGCCGCATTTACAGAACTAGTTACATTTTCGGCTAATTAATAATTTACCCTCTTAAAGTATAAATTCATTTATTTATCTTTGGGAGGGTATTATTTTAAATATTTGACATTTTGATTATGATTACAGAAAATATTACATCAGTGTCAGTTGAATTTGACAGAGATCTTTCCGGTATAAAAAACCTTAAAGAACTTGAAGAATTGAGACTTAAATATCTGAGCAGAAACGGACTTGTTTCAAACCTGTTTGAGAAAATGAAAGAAGTTCCCAAGGAGGAGAAACCAGTAATCGGCGGAAAGCTTAACGTGCTTAGGAATTATGTAACTGATAATTACAACTTGCTAAAAACAAAGCTTGAAACTGAAGAAACGACCACATCGCAAATTCTTGATCTAACACTCCCAGGCAAAGAAAAGCAAATCGGCAGCAAGCATATTTTAACCCAAACAGTTGATGAAATTAAATCAATATTCAAAGGAATGGGATTTTCAGTTGCTGAAGGCCCAGAACTTGAATCGGACTGGTATAATTTCGGAGCACTAAACTTTGCACCTGATCATCCAGCAAGGGATATGCAGGATACATTTTTTATATCCAAAGAATTTTTATTAAGAACTCACACATCGCCGGTACAGGCAAGAGTTATGGAAAAGCATCAGCCGCCTATCAGAACAATCATGCCCGGAAGAGTTTACAGGAATGAGGCAGTAAATGCCCGAAGTTACTGCATGTTCCATCAGGTAGAAGGTTTGGTGATTGATACAGATATTACATTTGCAGAACTGAAAGGGACTTTGGTTTATTTTGCAAAACAGTTTTACGGCAACAGCTTAAAATACAGATTCAGAGCAAGCTTTTTTCCTTTTACAGAGCCAAGCGCAGAAATGGATATTACCTGCTATATATGCGGAGGAAAGGGATGCAAGATATGCAAGCATACGGGCTGGCTAGAAATACTAGGCTGCGGGATGGTAGATCCAAATGTGCTTAATAATTTTAATATTGATACAGAAAAATACACCGGTTATGCATTCGGCATGGGGATAGAAAGAACAGCCATGCTGAAGTATAATATACAGGACATAAGGGTATTCTTTGAAAATGATTATAGATTTTTAAAACAGTTTTAATCAGGAGAAATAATGAAAATATCATTGAACTGGTTAAAGCAATATGTTAACCTGGAAAATATTCCGCTTAATGATTTAGTAGAAAAGCTGACATTATCCGGACTTGAAGTTGAAGATGTAGTTGATGAATCAGCGCGCCTCAATAATTTTGTTGTTGGTTTTGTTAAAGAGAAGAAGAAGCATCCAAACGCAGATAAACTTTCTTTGTGCACGATATCAACAGGCGAAGAAGATTTCCAGGTAGTATGCGGTGCCCCAAATGTAGAGCAGGGACAAAAAGTAATATTCGCAAAGATAGGTGCTGTTGTTCCAAACGGAGGGTTTACAATAGGCAAAGCTAAACTTCGTGGTGTTGAATCATTCGGCATGCTTTGTTCAGAGTCAGAAATTGAACTGAGCGATGATCATTCAGGATTGAAAATACTTGATTCTTCAATTAAAGAGGGAACACTTGTTAGCGAAGCTTTGGGATTGAACGATGTAATACTTGAAATAGGGATTACTCCTAATCGTCCTGATGCACTTTCACATATTGGAATAGCAAGAGATTTATCGGCTCTATATAATCTTGAGCTAAAATATCCTGAGACAGCTTATCCAAAGGAATTATTGGGTCAAAAATCTATTGAGGACTTTGCATCAATTGAAATTGAAGATACAATTAATTGTCCGCGTTATTCATCCAAAGTTGTTAACGATGTAAAAATTAAGGAATCTCCTAAATGGCTTCAGGAGAATTTAAAGAAGATCGGGTTAAGGCCAATTAATAATGTAGTAGATGTTACAAATTTTGTAATGCACGAAATGGGGCAGCCGCTTCATGCATTTGATCTTGACCGGTTAGCCGGGCATAAAATTATTGTGAAGAGTACAAAGGTAGAAAGTAATTTCAAAACACTTGATTCAAAAGAAAGGAAGCTCAATCCCGGCACATTAATGATTTGCGATGAAGAAAAGCCAGTAGCGGTTGCCGGTATTATGGGAGGCGAAAATTCCGAAGTAAGTGATGATACAAAAAATATTTTAATTGAAAGCGCATACTTTTATCCTTCAAGTATCAGAAAAACTTCCAAGTATTTAGGTTTAAGCACAGATGCATCATATAGATTTGAACGGGGGACAGATCCTCTAAATACAATGCAGGCCGCAGAAAGAGCTGCAGTTTTAATTGCAGAACTTGGAGAAGGGAAAATAGCCCAAGGTTCAATTGATATTTATCCAGTTAAAATAAACAATCTTGAAGTTACATTAAGAATTAAAAGGATTGAAAGAATATTAGGATATGTTATTCCTGATGAGAATATTATAAGGATACTAGAAAAATTAGGCATAGATGTAATAAGTAAAAATGATCTGGAACTAAAGGTATCTGTTCCTCCATTCAGGCCTGATATAGAAAGAGAGATAGATATTATAGAAGAAGTTGCACGAATTTATGGTTATGATAATATTCCGGTTATTGATAAGATTTCCTCCAGTTTATCAGAAAAATATGATGAAGCAGCTTTCGTTGATGAATTAAAGAATACGGCTGTTGCCCTTGGATTTTTTGAAATGGTGAATAATCCAATGCAATCCGAAATATCAGCATCTTTGACGGGAAATAAAATAGCACTATTGAATCCACAGAGTCAGGATATGCTGTATTTAAGGACATCATTGATTCCCGGAGCTCTGGAAACAGTTTCCCGCAATATAAAACATGGTGAAAAGAATCTTCTTCTATTTGAGATAGGAGATATATTTAATAAAAAGGATGCTGCTGAAATTGACAATTTCAGTGATTTCACTGAAAAGACAAGTTTATTAATGGTAATTACCGGAAAAGAAAGTGAAAAAGGATGGAATGCTCAGGAATCTACATTTGACTTTTATTCATTAAAAGGTTTCATTAACACTTTCAATAACAAGTTTTCGCTTGACAATGTTTTAATAGATTCCTATTATTTCACAGGAAATAGTAGTTTTGAATATTATTTCAAGAAAAATGCCGGAGAGAATCTTGTTGGTTCCGGCGGTAAGATATCAAAAGAGGTTCTTAAAAAATTTGATATAAACCAGGATGTTTACTGTTTTGAATATAATGTTCAGTCATTATTCGAGGTTTTACCTGGGAAAAAACGAAGTTACAGTGAACTTTTAAAATTCCCAAAAGTAGAAAGAGATTTTGCTTTTATATTCGATAAATCAGTAACTTATATTGAGGTTATAGATTTTATTAAGGAAACCACGTCAGGTTTAGTAAAATCTGTTAAATTATTTGATCTTTTTGAAAGTGATACACTTGGGACTGACAAAAAGAGCATGGCTTTTGCTTTAGAGTTTTATGATATTGAAAAAACGCTGAAGGAAGTAGAAGTAGATAAAGAGTTTAATAAACTTATTAATTCAATCACTAAAAAATTTAATGCCAAATTACGAGGGATTTAATTGGCCGAATATTCTAAATACGACATATTAAATAAAGACCTGTCACTTATTGAGATGCAGGTTTCTATTTTAAGCAATAAATACAAAGATGCTGTAGAAAGAAATCAGGAATTGGAAGAGATTGTTGAAGTTCTGCAAAATGATAATGCAGTGCTTAACAAGAAAATAACTAAATTTGAGAGCGAGGCAGGCAATCTTCAGATTGAAGGGAACCAGACACTATTCAGTTCATTAAATACAAAGGAGCGAGAGGAATTAAAAATAAAATTGAAGAATTTGATTTCAAAAATTGATAATCATATAAGTTCTTAATAATACTGATCGTTTGATGGAAAGACATATATGAGTGATAAAAAGAAGCTGAAAATAAAAATATTTGATAAAGAATATTCTTTACTAGTAGAAAACGAGGAAATTGCAAAAGAGCTCGCGGTCTATGTTAACAAAGTTATGGAAGAGACCAAGGACGAGCTGCCAGATCAACCTGTGCAAACAATAGCAATAATAGCGTGTTTGAATATAGCCTATGATCTATTTCTTGAAAAAAATAATAATAGGGAATTCCTCATACAGGCTACTGATAAAGTAAAAAAAATAAAGCTTCTATTAAATGCTCCGGATATGTCAGTCCCATCTTAATAAATATTAGACCGCACTGTCAGTCCATAAACAATGGAAAACTAACTTTAATGCAATTGGGTTTCTGACTTTCAGCGTCTATTGCAGGCCTCATCTATAAATTTATTTATAGACTCCGGTTTACCGGAGCAGTGGAAGCAAAAAGCGTTTGGGCAGGTTCCCACAATGTGTGCGATATGAGGTTTTCCCTGGTTTCTCTGAGACTGACATGTGCGGATTTATAATCCCACATTGGAGGTATAATGGATTCATTATGGTTAATATTAATACCAATAGTGATCATCCTTTTGGTTTTGTCCGGGTATTTAGGTTGGGTGCTTAATTCAAAAAGTGGAAGAAACAGTTTAGCTATTGCTGATGAAAAATCTAAACAGATAATTGCTGATGCACAGAAAGACTCTGTAAACCTAAAACGTGAAAAATTACTAGAAGTTAAGGATGAATGGTATAAAAAGAAAGTTGAATTTGACGGCGAAGTAAATCAAAAGCGCCAGAAAATATCGGCTTTAGAAAAGCAGCTTATAACACGCGAAGAGAATATCGAAAAGAAATTCGATATTGTTATTAAAAAGGAAAAGGAGAATAAACAATTTGAACGAGAGATACTAGAATTAAAAAAGACAATTGATACTAAATTACTTGAAATTCAGAAAATAGAGGCCGAACAGAACGAGAAATTAGAAAGGATTTCCGGGCTTTCTTCCGAAGAAGCTAAGAAAATGCTTATGGATAATATGGTTAATCAGGCAAAGACGGATATTAATCATATAGTAAAGGACATGCATGAAAAAGCTAAGTCAGAAGCTAAAAAAGAAGCTCAGAAAGTAATTGTTCAGGCAATTCAAAGAACAGCTGCCGATCATTCTATTGAAACGACAGTATCAGTTGTTCAGATTGTTAATGATGATATGAAGGGGAGGATTATTGGTAAGGAAGGGAGAAACATCCGTGCATTTGAAGCCGCAACCGGAGTTGATGTAATTGTTGATGATACACCGGAAGCAGTAATATTATCCTCCTTTGACCAGTTTCGAAGGGAAGTAGCACGTGTTTCACTTGAACGTCTTATTACCGATGGACGCATCCATCCTGCAAGAATAGAAGAAATAGTTGAGAAAGTTAAGCTAGAACTTGAAGAGGAAATGTTCCGGGATGGAGAAAATACAGTTCTTCAGCTTGGACTACACAATATGCACAAAGATCTTATAAAGCATATTGGAAAAATGAGATATCGTTCAAGTTATGGTCAGAATTTATTACAGCACAGTATAGAGGTTGCTTATCTGACAGGTATTATGGCAGCTGAACTTGGACTGGATGTAAATCTTGCTAAAAGAGCAGGACTTCTGCATGATGTGGGAAAAACGGTAGATAAAAATGTTGAAGGACCTCATGCTCTAATCGGGTATGAAATTACGAAGAAATATAAAGAGCATCCTATTGTAGTTAATGCAGTCGGTTCCCATCATGAAGATATTGAAATGGAACACCCAATCTCTCCTTTAGTTCAGGCGGCTGATGCAATAAGCGGTGCACGACCCGGTGCAAGAAGAGAACCGCTTGAAGGATATGTAAAAAGACTTGAAACACTGGAAGCGTTGGCTAAATCATTTGAAGGAGTTGCCAAGACGTATGCCATACAAGCTGGAAGGGAAATAAGAGTAGTCGTTGAGCAGGATAAGATCGATGATATAGTTGCTGAAAAGCTTTCACACGATATAGCTGCTAAAATTGAAAACGAGATGGAATATCCAGGTCAGGTTAAGGTTACAGTAATCCGAGAAGTAAGAAAGATAAGTTACGCAAAGTAAAATGACAGTTCAGAAAAAAATAAAAGTTGGAATTACCGGTGGCATCGGTTCAGGAAAGTCAGTTTTCTGTGATGCACTAAAAGAAAAAGGTTATCCGGTAATTTCTGCGGATCTGATAGCAGCCGAAGTACTTGAAAATGACCCCGGTGTTAAGGAACTAATTATTCAGGATTTTGGTGAAGATGCTTTTGTGAATAATAAGCCGGATAGAAAATACCTTGCAAGTAAGGTATTTTCAAATCCCGGTAATGTTGAACTAATGAATGCCATAATTCATCCTCCAACAATAGAAAAATTAGAAGTTTTGATGAAATCTGAACTTCAAAAGCAAAATATTGTTTTTGTGGAAGCTGCTCTTATATATGAAGCAAATATGGAAGAATTATTCGACTACGTTGTACTGATTACGGCAGATATGGAAGTTAAGCGAAAAAGAAAAATAGCTCAGAGGATGAATGAGCAGGATTTTGAGCTACGGGTCGAAAGCCAGATTCCTGATGAAGAGAAATCGAAACTTTCTGACTTTACTTTTCTAAATAATGGCGATAAAAAAGAACTAGCAAAAAAATCCGATCTTTTGTTAAAATTGATATTTTAACATTCCTACCTCATACAATTTCTTAAATCTAATAGATCCAATAGTATTTCTTAAATATGACAAACCTACTCTCATTTGATAGAACTAGTTGCTAATTGTCAATTATTTTTAATAATAATGTCTTGTAAAACACTCTAAAACAAGGACTTCCAAATAGGAGAATATTACTCTTATTTGGTATATAATTTGTTATATAATAGCAAGTAATATAGAAGGTTCATCAAATATATGCAGTTATCTATGACCGGGGAATATGCATTAAGAGCTATGCTTTACATCAGTTCCAGACCTTTCGGTTCGGCATTTCAGATCTCTGAAATAGCAGAAAAAAATGAGATCCCGGAAAACTTCCTCAGAAAAATAATTCCACAATTGAAGAAAGCGAGTATACTAAACAGCCAGAGGGGAAATGGCGGTGGAATCTCATTAATGAAAAATGCTGAGTTAATTACGCCGCTCGAAATAATTGAAGCGGTTGAGGGACCAATCTCATTGAATAAATGCTTAATACATAGTAAGTTTTGTTCGCGTGAGGATTATTGTTCCTTCCATATACTATGGTCAGATGCACAACAGCAATTAAAGTCTATGCTGGCCAGCAGGAATCTGAAGGAATTAGCTGAAAAGAACAGTGAAAATATTTTGACTTTAAAGATAATTCAGAACTAGATCAATATTTATAATTAGTTATATATTCTTCAATAAAAAAGGAGTAAAATAATGGATGCAGTATTGTTAGCGCGCATACAATTTGCGATGACGATAGGATTTCATTTTCTGTTTCCTCCGCTCTCAATAGGATTAGGGTGGATGATATATTTGTCAGAATTTTTCGGCAGAAAGAACAAGGATTATAAAATAATCGGTTATTTCTTCGGAAAAGTGCTGGGACTTATTTTTGCAGTAGGGGTTGCTACTGGTATAGTTATGGAATTTCAGTTTGGTACGAACTGGTCTGAATATTCCAAATTTGTGGGTGACATATTCGGTGCTCCACTTGCCGCTGAAGGTGTATTTGCATTCTTTCTTGAATCAACATTCCTCGGGCTCTATATATTTGGAAGGAACAAAGTATCTCCGGGAGTTCATCGTTTTTCATCACTCATGGTAGCTGTAGGAGCAACTATATCCGCGTTTTGGATAATAGTGGCTAACTCATGGCAGCAGACACCTGCTGGTTTTATAATACAGAATAACAGAGCAGAATTAACAGATTTCTGGGCTGCAGTATTTAATCCTTCTACACTAGTCAGATTTTTCCATACAGTAGATGCAGCATTGATATCGGGTGCATTTCTTTGGGCAGGGATCGCAGCATATATGATATTGAAAAACAAGCAAGTTGAAATTGCAAAAGTTGCGTTAAAATTTGCAGTAATATTTGGTTTAATAGCATCATTGCTTCAGGTATACCCATTTGGTCATGAGCATGGCAGACAACTAGCACGAACTCAGCCGGAGAAATTTGCTGCAATTATGGGACTATATTATACGCAAACGGCAGCTCCAGTTGATATATTTGCTTTTCCGACAGATAGACCTCCGGAACTAAAATTAAGAATTGGCATTCCAGGATTACTCAGCTGGTTGGCTTTGGGTGATGCTAATGCGCCACTTAAAGGTATAAATGAATTTCCGAGAGAAAATATACCTCCTTTGTTCCTGACATTTGTCTCATACCATAATATGGTAATTCTAGGAATGTACTTTATTTTAATTCTTGCGATCTCAGCTTTTAAGATCTACAAAAAGACATTGTGGGAAAGCAAGAAACTTTTGAAGATACTATTCTGGTCAATTCCATTACCGCTTGCAGCTTGCCAGCTTGGGTGGATTGCGGCTGAAGTAGGGAGGCAACCCTGGATTGTGTATCATCTAATGCGAACAAAAGATGCAGTTTCTGTTTCTGTAGGTGCCGGTGAAATATTGTTTTCTATATTTCTATTTGGCGCCATCTATATTCTTTTATTCTCCGTACTAATTGTGCTGCTAAAGAAGAAAGTAAATAAAGGATTTGATTTATTATCAGAGGAGGTAATATAATGGATCTCAATTTAATATGGTTTTTATTAGTTGGTGTACTCATAATAGGGTATGCAATACTTGACGGCTTCGATCTCGGTGTCGGCATGATCCATCTTTTCACAAAAGATGAAGATGAAAAAAGAGTTAACCTTAACGCAATTGGCCCTGTGTGGGATGGAAATGAGGTATGGCTTCTTACAGGTGGCGGGGCATTATTTGCTGCTTTCCCGATTGTCTATGCGACAGTATTCAGCGGATTTTATCTTGCATTTGTGCTTCTACTTACCGCATTGATATTTCGAGCCGTTTCATTTGAATTCAGAAAATATTCTGAAGAAAAGAATAAAAAATACTGGGATTTTGCATTCGGCGTAGGATCGTTACTACCTGCATTACTTTACGGTGTCGCAATCGGAAATGTACTTAAGGGACTGCCAATAGATTCAAAGGGTGCATACCTTGGTACATTTTTTGGACTACTAAACCCATACGCAATAATAGTTGGGTTATTAAGTCTTACAATGTTTTTAATGCATGGAGCAATCTATTTGACTTTGAAAAGTGAAGGCAAACAGAAAGAAAAGATGATTAAAACAGCAAGTAATGCATGGATTGCATTTATTGTCTTATATCTGCTTGCAACATTGATGACTTTCTTTTTTGGACATTACTTATTTGCCTCAGTATTCGGAAACCCAATTTTCTGGGTGCTACTTGTATTATTATTTGTTTCAATTGTATACATTCCAATTGGATTAAAAACCGGTAAAACCGGATATGCTTTTACCGCATCATCCTTAACTATCGCATCAATGATTCTGCTGATGGCATTAAGTCTTTTCCCAAGACTAGTACCTTCCAGCTTTGATTTGAATTACAGTCTAACAATTTACAATGCATCTTCAACTCCAAGAACCTTATTTTCAATGCTTATTATCGCATTGATTGGAGTGCCAATTGTAATTGGTTATACTATATGGATTTACAGAATTTTCCGTGGAAAAGTTGTAATGAGCAAAGATAGTTATGACTAATCAATCCGGTTAATACCATTAAGTCTAAAAGACACTATAATTAAGTGCAGGCTTTATATTAAATATTGCCTGCATTTTTTTTGCTGATAGAGTCATCAGAAACAAACAAATAGAAAAGAAATTTAATTGATTTATAACATCAGTAAGCATAAATTTGATACGACATTTTATAGGAGTTTACATTGTCGTTCCTTAACAATTTAATAGTTTCTGCTGTACAATTAATGCCCCGATCCGTAGTCGGTATTTTTTCGGGCAGATATATAGCAGGGGAAAACATTGAAGATGCGATAAAAGTTACAAGGGAATTGAATAATCAGGGAATTTACTCAACAATTGATGTTTTGGGTGAATCAGTTAATAACAGGGAAGAAGCAACTATATGTATGAATGATGCGCTTAAGGTTCTTGAAGTAATTTCTACTTTTAATCTTAAAGCTAATATATCTATCAAGCCGACGCAGATGGGTCTGGCAATAGGTGAACAATTTGCATATGAGCAGGTACGCACAATAATTCAGAAAGCAAAAGAATACAATAATTTCGTACGGATAGATATGGAAGATTCTCCATATACAGATGCAACATTTTGCTTACTAAGAAAGTTAAAACAAGATTATGATAATGTTGGAGTAGTAGTACAGGCTTATTTAAAAAGGACTTATGATGATGTAGTGGTTCTGAATAAGATAGGAACAAATTACAGATTATGTAAAGGAATATATATTGAATCGCCTTCTATTGCTTATAAAGATAGAGAGATGATAAGAAATAATTATGTTAAGAGTCTAGAAATTATGTTGAAGAATGGCAATTATGTGGGAATCGCAACTCATGACGAGTATCTTATCAAAGAAGCTTATCGTTTAATAAAAGATCTAAATATTCCAAAAGATAAATTCGAATTCCAGATGCTTCTTGGTGTCCGCGAAGACCTTAGAAATAAAATAAATAATGATGGCTATAAAGTTAGAATATATGTGCCATTTGGAAAAGAATGGTACGCGTATTCTATTAGGAGGCTTAAAGAGAATCCCCAGGTTGCTATGTATGTTGTTAAGAATCTTTTTTCGTTCGGAAAATGAATGTAATCGGGATTGAGAGTTCCTGTGATGAAACCTCCGTTGCAGTTATTTCAAACGGTATTTTAACTTCCAACCTTGTTGCTTCGCAGGACTTTCATGTAAAGTATGGCGGAGTTGTACCGGAACTTTCCAGCAGGGCTCACCTTCAGATTGTTATGCCTCTTGTAAAAGATGCACTTGTCCAATCCGATATAAAGTTTAATGATATCGATGTTGTTTGTGCAACCGCAGGACCAGGATTAATTGGAGCACTGCTTGTAGGTTTAACATTTGCTAAGGGATTGGCATATTCATTAAATAAACCATTCGTTCCTGTGAATCATATCGAAGGACATATTTTCTCAGGTTTCCTTATGAAAGAGAAACCGGAATTTCCTTATTTGGCAGTAGTTGTGTCAGGAGGTCATACACTTCTACTACTTGTAAAAAGTTTTACTGAGATACAAAAACTGGGCTCTACTGTAGATGATGCAGCAGGGGAAGCATTTGATAAAGTTGCAAAAATGGTTGGGCTTGGTTATCCGGGAGGCCCTAAAATACAGAAATCTGCTGAATCCGGTAACAAGGAAAAGATATCATTCCCTGTAGCCGATCTTGATAATCCTTATAATTTTTCATTCAGCGGTCTTAAAACTTCAGTTCTCAGATATATTCAAAAAAATTATCCGGATAAAATAATACCTGATGCTGATAAAAATGATATTGCAGCTTCTTTCCAGGATGCAGTAATTAGAGCGTTGACGAGAAATGCAGAAAGAGCTTTGAAACATTTCGAAATCAAATCATTATCACTTGTAGGTGGTGTAGCAGCAAACAAACCTTTAGGTGAGTCTCTTGCTAAACTTGCAATGAAGTATAACAAAAAGATAATCATTCCCGAAATGCAGTACTGCGGTGATAATGCAGCAATGATTACATTCCGGGGAATGAAATTATATGAAAGCGGGATAAGATACGGGCTCGATTATAAACCATTCCCGGGAATTCCTGAAAATCATTTCCTGGATTTATAGCGGATGACTGATAAAATAAGATTGCGCACATTATTGTCAAAAAAAGAAATGGTGATTATTGCGCTATTCTTTTTGATCATCCTGGGCCTGATGTATAAAACATTCTATACCCGCCATTTTTTTAAGATGAAGGCTCCTGTTACATTTGAAGTAAAGAAGGGGGAATCATTTTCTCAGATTTCAAACCGGCTATACAAACTCGGAATAATTCCCGGAAAGACAAGTTTTAAGATTGCGGGATTTCTTTATGGAGCCGAAAGAAGGATAAGACCAGCAAGATTCCATATACAAAACGGTCTTAATTATCTTGACCTCATTGATTATTTAATAAACGGAGAGGCAGATTATCTTAAACCGGTAATATTATTTGCCGGCTCTTCTACGAAGTTTTATGCCTCCCGCCTGAGAAGTGAGATAAATCTCGATTCTGTTACATTTCTGAAGGCAATCAAAAACAAAAGGCTACTTGACTCTCTAGGTGTTAATGAAACTTCATTCGAGGGATATCTTTTTCCGCAGGAATATGATTTTTATGATCATAGTTCAGCTGAAGAAGTAATTAGTATAATGCATAAAGCATTTAATGAATTTATCACTGATTCCATAAAAAAGAAAACGACATTGTCAGATAATGCACTTCATAAAATCATTATTATGGCTTCAATTGTTAATGGAGAAACCAATAAGAAAGATGAAATGCCGAGAATTGCGGGTGTTTATTATAACAGGCTTAAAATCGGAATGAAACTTCAGGCGGATCCAACACTACAATATTTGCAGCCAAACGGAGCAAAAAGATTAACTTATCAAGACTTAAAAATAATATCTCCATATAACACTTATATGCACAGCGGTCTACCACCGGGGCCTATAGATAATCCGGGGAAAAGCGCCATAATGGCTGCTGTATTTCCGGAAAAACATGATTATCTTTACTTTGTGGCTGACGGGAAAGGTGGACACAAATTCTCTCGGACATTTTCAGAACATCTGAAAAATGTAGACGAATATAGAAACAGGTCAAGGGAATAACAATTAGGTTTTATAAATGGCTAAAATGACTAATTCCATAAAATATTTTATCCTTTTCATTATAGGACTTTTAATTAGTAACTGTGCAAACCAATTACCTCCAAGCGGAGGGGCGGTTGACAGGGTTCCTCCTGTAATTACTGAATTATATCCTGCAGATGGAACCATAAATTACAAAGAAACATACTTTGAAATTACATTCTCAAAGTATATCGAAAAGAGATCATTAAAAGACGCAATTTTTATTTCTCCTGCTATTGACGGCAATATTGAAATCGACTGGAGCGGACATTCAGCAAGAATCAACTTTCCAAAGAAACTTAGAGATAGTACCACTTATGTTGTAACTATAGGTACAGATTTGGTGGACTATAATAATAAAAACAGGATGGCCCAGTCATACACTTTTTCTTTTTCTACCGGCAGCATGATTGATAAAAGAATTATAACAGGTAAGGTTTATGATGATAAGCCATCCGGAATAATGATCTTTGCTTATAAGAAGGGGAATACAGATCCAGATCCAATAAAAGTTAAACCTGATTATATATCTCAGGCAGGGAATGACGGCAGATTTAAAATAGCCGGACTTGCGGCGGGGGTTTACAGAGTATTTGCAGTTTTGGATGATTCAAGAGAACTTCTTTTCAAGCCAGGACAGGATAAAATTGGAATGCCATATAAGGATGTTTCTTTTTCTGAGCAGGATACTCTTTTCACAAACCTGAATTTTTTTCTTACCAAGATTGATACTACGGCTCCCAGGATGTTAAATTCTGTAATGACTGATAAATATCATATTCTAGTTAATTTTTCGGAATCTATTGACTCATCTTATATTAGATCGACAAATTTCTTTATATATGATTCCACTGCGAAAAAAAGAATACCGATGCTTTATGCATATAAAGGGAATACCAAACCTACTGAGATCGTGCTCGTGACTTCTCAAAATATTCCAGCTAGTAATACAGTTTATCTGAATGTTGATACAATTAAGGATCTAAGCAGAAATACATACATAAATGATTATACTCCATTAACTGTTTCTGAAAAACCTGATTCAATTAAACCGGACATTTCAAAATATTTGCCACCAGCTAAAACAGATCATGCAGACTTTCTTGGACAGAAATTCCTGTTTTATTTTAATGATGGTTTAGATTCAAACGCAGTAAAAAATGCCTTAAGGTTTACAGACACATCCGGAATTCCAGTTAATTATAATATAAGATTTATTGATGATGCAACATTCCAGATAGAATCCCTGAAACCATTGGCTCCCAAAAAAGACTATATAATTAAAATTGATTTCTCAAAATTTAGTGATGCTGCCGGTAATATAAGAGATACTGCATATCAATATAAATTCAGAACAATTACGGGATTAGATTTTACCGGTGTTATGGGTATACTGAAATCCGATCTGAAGAAAAAACCCGTTCTGGTTCTGCAGGGAGTTGATGGGGATAAATTAATTTATAACCAATTCCTGGTGAGTGATAATAAATTTAATTTTGAAAGGGTAATTCCGGGAAAATATATACTTTGGTCATACCTGGATATAGACAGCAATAAAACTTATTCATACGGGAATTACAAGCCTTTTAAGCCGGCAGAGGAATTTTCTTTTTATCCTGATACATTAAACCTAAGGGCGAGATGGGTGCAGTCGGATCTGATATTTGAATTTAAATAAAGAGTTTAATTACACTTAGCTCCTTCGTCTATCCATTTTTTAAGACCTCTGATCTGTTCTGCCGTAAATGGTTTGTTAATTGCAACAGGGGGCATTGGATTTGTGCCGTTTAATCCTTCCACAGCCCAGACTATTCTGCTTGTTCCTGAATTACCGGGGAATATAACTCCAGGGTCTTCTTTAGCTGCTGAACATGAAGTCAAAACCAGAACAGTTTGTACGGATGTACCGTCATGGCAACCAGAAGTTGCACATTTAACAATAAACACAGGTAAAAGGTCAGTGTTGAAACTAATATTAGATTGAGGCATAACCCTGCTGTCAATGTCATTTCCGGTTACCGAGTCCTTGCATCCAAAAAAGACAATGAATGCACTAAGAAACAAACCGCAGTAAATAAATAATAATATTTTCATACGTTCAAAATAAACGAACCTTATATTCTTTACAATAGTATTAATTGGGCAGTCACAAAAATTGATAATAATACTTCTATTTGAAAAATAGATAAATGTTATATATCTTTTGGCTCACGAAATAAAATATTGGGGTCATAGCTCAGTTTGGTAGAGCGCTTGAATGGCATTCAAGAGGTCAGGAGTTCGATCCTCCTTGGCTCCACAATAAACACCTCCCATAAAATCACTATATTAATAATATCATAATTCTTAAAAGTGGAATAATAAAAGACAAATTTTGACAAAGATTTTAAATTCAATCCTTATTAAGCCCGCAGGTCCAGACTGCAACCTTGACTGCACATACTGTTTCTATCTTGAAAAATCAGATTACTTTAATGATACTAAAGTTCATAGAATGACTTTAAAGACACTTGAAGCGATTGTAAAGCAAGCCATGCAGTACGGGAGTTCTTATTTTTCATTCGCATGGCAGGGAGGTGAACCAACTTTAATGGGTTTACCTTTTTATAAAAAAGCAGTTGAGTATCAGGAAAAATATGGTTTGGGGAAACGCGTCGGAAATGGTCTGCAAACTAATGGTATTCTCCTTACTAATGAATGGGCTAAATTTCTTTCAAAGTACAATTTCTTAGTCGGAATTTCTTTGGATGGGCCGAAGCATATACACGACCATTACCGTGTTAGAAAAAGCGGGAATGGAACGTGGCAAAAAGTACATGACAATGCTAAAAAGCTGATTGCGGCCGGCGTTGATACAAATGCACTTACAGTAGTTAACGATTATTCAGCAGAATTTCCTGAAGAGATTTACAATTTTAATAAGGAATTAGGTTTGAACTATATGCAGTTCATTCCATGTATCGAAACTGATAAAGGTAATCCGAATGATATTGCCTCATTTTCTGTTTCTGCTGAAAAATATGGAATCTTTCTCATAAAATTATTTGACCTTTGGTATTCAGATATAAATAATGGAATTGCTTCAACGTCTGTTCGATATTTTGATTCAATATTTCATAATTATGTCGGTTTAGATGCACCGGACTGTACACTTGCTGAATCTTGCGGATCTTACCTTGTAGTAGAGTATGATGGAAGTGTTTATTCGTGCGATTTTTATGTGCAGGATGATTGGAATCTTGGAAATGTAATGGAAGGCAGACTGGATGAAATGTTTAATTCTGACCGGCAGATCGAATTCGGAAATCTGAAAGCAAATTTACCCCTGGAATGTAAAACCTGCGAATGGCTGAAAAAATGTCAGGGAGGCTGTACTAAGGATAGAATTAAAAATTCTCAGGATATATTATCTAATCACTTCTGTCTTTCATATAAAATGTTTTTTCAACATGCAGACTCTAAACTAAAAGAACTTGCAAATCAATGGCACATTAACCAGCAAAGGTAATCATGCAAAGAAGAGATTTTGTTAAAATAGCTGGCGCAGCTGCAGGTAGTGCTTTAATTGCGCCTCATATATTCGGGAAAAAACTCTTATTCAATAAATTTACATCCGACAGACCCAATATTTTACTTATTATGACTGATGAACAATCTGCCAATGCAATGAGCTGGCGGATTGGTGAAAATTATCTTAAGACGCCAGTAATGGATGAAATTGCAAGGCGGGGGACATTTTTTAATAACACCTATTGCGCCAATCCTTTATGTGTTCCTTCCCGAACTTCAATCTTTACAGGACTCTATCCTCACCAGACAAAAGTTCAGACAAATTCTGATATAAAGGTTTCTGTTAGCAGCATTAAATGTATGGGAACTATTTTCAAAGAAGCCGGATATGATACAGGATATACCGGGAAATGGCATCTCCCATTTCCTGAAAAAGAAACGTCAGCGCATGGTTTTGATTATATGCGAAGCATAAAAAATAACGGTGTTGATAAAGATGTCCCTCAGTCAGCAGCAGAGTTTTTGAAAATAAAAAGAGACAAGCCGTTTTTACTTGTTACTTCATTTGTAGACCCGCATAATATTGCTGAGTGGGCAAGGGGTGAAAATTTACCGGATGGAGAAATTGGTACTCCTCCGTCTGCTGATCAATGTCCGCCTCTCTTGAGCAACCATTTGCCCATGAAAAATGAATCAGATGCAGATGCTCTAATTCGAAAATCATTTCAAATGAATAAATTGTTTCCGGTAGGGAATTTTGATGATACTAAATGGCGTCAATACAGGTGGGCTTATTACCGCCTTATTGAAAAAGTAGATGCTCAAATTGGTAAAGTAATCTCAGCACTCAAGAATTCGGGAAATTATGAAAATACATTAATTGTTTTTATGAGCGATCATGGAGATATGCAGGGAGCACATCTCTGGAGTCAGAAAACTATATTATTCGAAGAGGCATCCAGGGTACCGCTAATTATTTGCGAACCAGGTCGAAGTAAACATGAAGAACTAACTCCTTTTGTAAATACAGGTATTGATTTGCTTCCGACTTTGTGTGATTATGCAGGAATTAAAATTCCGGGATATTTGCCCGGACGGAGTTTGAAGCACATTGGCAATAAAGAAGATCGTGAATATATAGTTGTGGAAAACAAAATGATTCAGGGAAGTCCTGTTGATGGAATTAAACCCGAACCCTCCGGAAGAATGGTCCGCAGTAAAAAATATAAATATGTAGTTTATGATATTAGGAAAAGAAGAGAATCATTAGTCGATTTAGAAAACGATCCCGGTGAAATGGTAAACCTTGCTGAAGAAAAAGAATATCAGGGCGTTCTTGAAAACCATAGGCAATCTTTACGCGAATGGTGCAAAAAATACAATGACACATTTGCCATTTGATAGTTTATGGCAATCTATAATAAATGTAAAATATTTTGTAATTTTATATTATAGAATTGAAATTATACATTATCGGGGCTATAGCTCAATTGGCAGAGCGTCTGGTTCGCAATCAGAAGGTTAGGAGTTCGATTCTCCTTAGCTCCACACAACTCAGAGTTTGTTATCCTGCCTTAAGTTCTGTCTCTAACACAATTTACAAAAGAAAGCCAGTATTATTTTTAATCTAAAAAAACATTTCCTATTTTAGACCCCAATGAATTTATTCCCCGAAAACGGTTATTATAAACAGATATTCCGGCTTGCATTACCGGCGATTGCAGGGCTTTCAACACAAATGGTAGTTTCATTGGTTGATGCGGCAATGGTAGGCAGACTTGAGAACACAAAATATGTACTTGCGGCTATGGGTATTGGAGTTCTGGCAACCTGGGCCTTAGTAAGTTTTTTTTCGAGTTTAGCGACAGGCACCCATGTTATAGTTGCAAGGAAATACGGCGAAAAAGATTATGACGCATGTTCAGTTGCTCTGAATAATTCAATTATAATAGCATTGACTCTTGGAGTCGGGGTAATGCTCGTGGCAGTTTTTCTTGCCAAACACTTTGCACACCTTTTAGCAGCCGATCCGATAGTAGGGGATTATGCTGCACAGTTTATATTTTATAGATATTTGGGTATTCCCGCATTTCTGGTGTCTGTGTCCTTCCGCGGGTTCTTTTTCGGAATAAATAAAACTAAAATATTCATGATATCTGGGGTAATCACAAATGTCCTTAATATCATCTTCAATTATTTCCTGATATATGGAGCATTTGGACTTGTTCCAAAGATGGGTTTAGCCGGTGCGGGTCTGGGTTCAACTTTAGCTACATCTTTTGATTTCCTGTTCTATTTCATTGTTTCACAACTGCCGTCCTACAGGCATAGGTATCATATAATAAAGAATTTCAAGCTCGATTTTGCTATAATCAAAAAAATATACAAGATATCTATACCCGTATCTTTTCAAAATGTGTTTATTTTACTTGGTTTTCTTTCATTTATAACTATTACAGGTTTTATAGGGATTAAGGAGCAAGCAGCCTCACAAACTGTAATAAGCACCCTATTCATGTCATTTCTGCCATGCTTTGGATTTGGCATAGCTGTTCAGACTCTTGTTGGGAATAATATTGGTTCGGGTAAATTCAATCTTGCGAAAATATTTGGCTTAGAAACGGCTAAAATTGCTACATATTACACTATCTTACTTGGAATTGTGTTTATATTAGTGCCGCAATATATTTTATTGATCATTACTACTGATCAATCAATTATAGACATTGCTAAACCGGTTTTAAGAATTGCAGGATTTGCCCAGATATTCTATGCAACCGGTGTTGTTTTAGCAAATGGATTGCAGTCAGCAGGAAAGACGTTATTTGTAATGTTGTCCGAAAGTATAACAAATCTACTGATTTTTGTGCCTTTGGCATATTTTTTTGGAATCTTTCTTCAGGGTGGATTAATCGGTGCATGGCTGGCTTTACCTGTATATATAATTCTATATTCTTCAATTATCTTCTTAAAATTCAGTAAAGGAGATTGGCAAAGAATATGAAAATAATGTTGATTTTTCTTGACATTTTCGTTTAACGGGAATATATTTTGACTATGAAATATCCGGGTATTAAAATATTATTAGTTTTAGCAATCACTGCAGTCGCTTTTGCCGGTGGCGCTATAATAGATTATTTTAATGCAACTCCTGATGGGGACAATGTAAAAATTGAATGGAAGACCGAAGCTGAGACTGATATAAATCATTTCGCTATCGAAAGGAAAGCTCCTCACCAATCATATTTTGAGATAGCTACTATCCAGCCTAAAGGGAGCAATTCATTTTACACTTACGTGGATCAGTCAATTTATAAAACAACGGATGTTATTTTTGTTTACAGATTAAAAATTGTTGATAATAACCAGGGTGTTACTTATTGCTCTACTGAATCACCGGTTTCCCCAAATATTTCCGGTGTCAAAAGAACCTGGGGCAGCATTAAAGCCATGTTCCGTTAAGTTAATGCCTTTTCCCTCTTCCTTCTTATCTATAAACCACTTCCAATTTACAATAATTATATAATGAAATTTATTCGTTATTCAATTTTAGTTATTATTCTATCGATTATTGCCGGATGTGGTGCATCCAAAAAATTTACGGATAAAGAAAGCAATGAATCTTATGTTGAAGATAACAGCAGCATAATCAGGGTTTTGCTTGATGAAAAACAGGATTCATTTACTTATACAGCTGATGAAACTGTTAATCTAAAAGATGAATTAAAATCCATTTGTAAAATAAACTGTGGCGAAAAGATTCAATGTAAGGTTGACGGAAATAAGGTTAAATCAATCGTAGGAAATAAAGAATATATTTCAAAGTTCTTCCAGATAATACCAGAGGATAAAAGAACCGTTAATTATAATGATAAAAACTATAAAGGTTCTTTCCGGATTACCTCCCATAATAATAAAATTCAGGTTATCAATACTGTTGCTCTTGAGGAATACCTGAAAGGTGTAGTTCCTTCTGAGATGCCGGTGGGTAAAGGGACCGATAATTATGAGGCCTTAAGAGCATTTTCCATTTGTGCCAGGACTTATGCAGTCAGGAAATTAAACTCGAATAGTAATTATGATATATATAATGACGTGAGGGATCAGGTGTATGGCGGCGAAGCTTCCGAAAGAACCCTGTCAAATAAAGCAATCAAAGATACCCGGGGATTGATTTTAACATATGGTAATGTTCCGGCTGTTACTTTTTATCATTCAACTTGCGGGGGATTTACTGAAGACTGCGCTAATGTGTTTTCAATTAAAAATGCTCCATACCTTCAGAGCATTAAGGATGGAGATGAACCTCTGTGCGCAATATCTCCAAAGTTTGCATGGACTGAGTTTTATTCCGAAACCGAATTTATTCAAAGGTTAAGAGCTGCCGGATTGGTCACCGGGTTTGCTTGGAAACTTGATACTATAAATGTAAAAAGCCGATTTAAATCAGGACGAGTGAATGAACTAGAAATCTTATTAAAGGATGATGAAAATCAGGTTAAGACAGTGAATATTAAGGGAAATAATATTAGAAATATTATCAGAACCTCAGACAATAAATCTATTCTTAACAGTACTCTTTTTGATATCAGAAAAGGGGAAAATAATTATGTTACTATAATGGGAAGAGGCTACGGACATGGAGTAGGATTATGCCAGTACGGCGCGATAAATTTATCAGTAATGGGAAAAGATTATAATTATATCCTATCACATTATTATCCAGGAACAAAAATCACAAGATATTATGATTAATACTGATCTGAAAATATACCTAGCTTCGAAATCACCACGCAGGAAAAAACTGCTAGAGCAAATAAATCTGAAGTTTGAAGTATTTTCTGTCGATACACCTGAAATCTTTAAGAAAGGTGAGAGACCTGTACATACGGTTAAAAGAATTGCGAATGAAAAACTTGAAGCTGCGAAGGAAATTGTAAAGGACGGAATTATCATTACCGCAGATACAATTGTAGTAATTAATGGAAAAATATTAGGCAAACCGACTGATAAAGCAGATGCGGCTAAATTACTGAAGTCTCTAAGCGGAAAAAGACATATTGTTTACACAGGTTTTTCAATTTACAATTCACACAGTAAGAAAATAATTACTGATTATGAAAAAACCTATGTAACCTTCAGGAAACTGTTGAACAATGAAATAATAGAATATGTGGAAACAGGCAGCCCTATGGATAAAGCCGGAGCATACGGTATTCAGGATGATTATGGCGCTGTATTTATTTCTAAAATAAACGGGTGTTATTACAATGTTGTTGGTCTGCCGCTTACTAAAGTATTCCAGTCACTATTAAGGATTATTTAATTGTTTGATAAATTAAAGAAAAAACTTCTTGTTTCAGTGGCCGCTGCGGGACTGTTGTATCTTGCCTTCACTATCTTTGCAGATTTCAGACACGTGGCTGAAGCATTCCGGAATTTTAACTGGTTTCTGCTCCCCTTACTTTTGTTATGTTCAATGTGCAACTACCTGGTGCGATTTTCAAAATGGGATTATTACCTTCGGCTGATAAATGTAAAAGTTTCAAGAATTGATTCACTTTCTGTATTTATGTCCGGGCTGGTTATGAGCGTTACGCCGGGCAAAATGGGTGAATTATTAAAGGCTTATCTTGTAAAAGAACTCACAGACACGCCTATAAGTAAAACCGCTCCTATTATATTTGTCGAAAGAATAACGGATTTCGTTTCATTAATGCTTATTGCATTAGCAGGTGCCTATTACTATAATTACGGAAGGGCTGTGGTTTTAAGCATATCGGTATTTTTCTTTATTCTTATTGTTTTTCTTAGCAACAGGAGACTGGCGCTACCGGTATTAAAATTACTAGAAAAGAATAGTTTCCTTGGGAAACATCTATCTAAAATTCATAATGCTTATGAGAGTTCCTATCAGATGCTTCAGCCTGTACCCCTGATCAAAATGACTCTGGTAAGCCTGGCATCCTGGTTTTTTGAATGCTTGGGATATTATATAATTCTTATTAATTTTCCGTTCAAAATTAATATTACATTATTGTGGTCGGCTTTTAGTTATTGTTTTGCCACCATAGTTGGCGCTGTTTCTATGCTGCCCGGCGGACTGGGAGTAACAGAAGGTTCTTTAACATTTATGCTTATTCAGAAAGGAGCCACAGCCCAGTATGCTGTGGCATCAACTTTTATTATAAGAGTTGTAACTTTGTGGTTTGCTGTTCTTGTGGGTGTAATCAGTGTTTCTGCATATCAGAGAAGATTTGGAAAAATATCATTTGAACCAGAAAGGAGTTAGTTCTATGGCCAGATATAAAAAAATTACAATTCCGGTAAACGGAGAGCAAATAACAGCCATCGATGGGAAGTTAACTGTTCCTGATAATCCGATTATTGCCTTTATAGAAGGGGACGGAACCGGACCCGATATCTGGCGCGCTTCAAAAAGAGTGTTTGATGCAGCTGTTGATAAAGCTTATAACGGGAAAAAGAAAATTGCATGGATGGAAATTTATGCTGGTGAAAAGGCACTATCTGTTTATGGAAAGAACAATTGGCTTCCGGATGAAACTGTCGAAGCAATAAAGGAATTTCAGGTTGCAATTAAAGGACCGTTAACCACACCAGTCGGCGGCGGGATCAGAAGTCTTAATGTCGCGCTTCGTCAGTTATTAGATCTCTTTGCATGCGTCAGGCCTGTAAAATATTACACAGGTGTGCCAAGTCCAATGAAGAGGCCTCAGGAAGTTGATATAGTAATCTTCAGGGAAAACACAGAAGATGTATATGCAGGGATTGAATTTAAATCCGGCACTAAAGAAGCAGAAGATGTTAGAAAATATATTGAAAAGAAAAGCGGTAAAGAGATAAGAAAGAATTCTTCAATCGGGATAAAACCGATGAGTGAATTCGGATCAAGGAGGCTTGTTAAAAAAGCAATTGATTATGCAATTGCGAATAATAAGAAAAGCGTTACTCTTGTCCACAAGGGTAATATTATGAAATTTACAGAAGGCTCATTTAAAGAATGGGGTTATCAGGTAGCAAAAGAAGATTATAAAGATATCTGCATTACAGAAGATGAACTCTCAAAAGATTATCATGGTAAACTTCCAGTAGGGAGAATTGTCATAAAAGATAGAATTGCCGACAGTATGTTCCAGCAGTTATTACTCCGGCCATCAGAATATGAAGTTTTGGCCACTCCTAACCTGAATGGAGATTATATATCTGATGCAGCTGCTGCCCAGGTAGGAGGGCTAGGAATAGCTCCAGGAGCCAATATAAGCTATTCTACAGCTATCTTTGAAGCAACACACGGCACAGCGCCTAAATATGCTAATCTTGATAAAATTAACCCTGGATCATTGATATTGTCAGGAGTTATGATGTTTGAATATCTGGGCTGGACAAAAGCAGGTGTTCTTATTGAGAATGCAATTAAAAAAGCCATAAAATCAAAAGTTGTTACTTATGATTTTGCAAGACAAATGACTGGCGCCAAGGAAGTTAAAACCTCGGAATTTGCAGACGAGATTATTAAAAATATGAAGTAATAAAAGAGAATTCAACCCCTTTTCTTGATTTTGACAAAGGGGCTAAGTATATTCTCAATGTATAATTATTCTTTAAAGAAGGAGAAAGAATATGTCACGGGAAGAAAATAATTTAAGTAAAGGGCTATTGATTGGTTTTTTGGCAGGCGGTGCTATAGGAGCTATTTTTGCTTTGCTTTATGCCCCTAAAAGCGGTAAAGAGTTAAGGTTAGATATAAAGCACAAGACTGACGAATATATGGATGATGCGGAAAAATTTATCGCAGACGCCAAAGTTAAAGCTAAAGACGTAATCAATGAAGGCAAAAAGAAATCTGAGAAATTAGTTTCTGAAGCCAAGGCAAAATCAGAAGAATTGCTGAAGGACGCAGAACGTATATTTACAGATGCAAAGGGTAAAACTGGTTCATTTGTATCAACTGGCAAGGATGTTCTTGATTCAGAAACATCTAAACTAAAAACTGCTTTCAAAGCAGGTATTGATGCTTACAAAGAAACCCGGAACCAGAATAACGAGGAATCCTGATTGGAAACTATGCAACTTGTAAACTATTTTTATATTTTGCTTCTGGTATCTGCCTCAGGGCTTTGTATTGCTTTAGTCTTCACCATGAACAGGATTACCAGTTCTGTTAAGGAAATTGAGATAGACATCAAAAATCTTACCTCTCAGATTAAACCATTAATTGCTTCAACAACAAACCTGAGCGAAAAGTTAAATTATTTGTCAGAGGAAGCTAAACAACCGGTTTCAATAGCAAGAGATATTGCTGAAGATATCAAAGATAGAGTTGAAGTTATTCTGGCATTTGAAGAAAAAATCAGAAAGGGGGTTGAAGGTCCGGTATTTACGTTCATCAACTCTATATCTGGTATAAATAATGGCATTAGTGCATTTTGGAACACATATAAAAGACGTTAACTATAATCAAACTTAAATAATCACACCCCAAAAAAGGAGGATATCCTTTGAAAGAATATGACTCAGGTTCGTTGCGCAACATTGCGCTTATCGGCCACGGAGGCAGCGGTAAAACCTCTATCTCCGAAATTCTTCTCTTTACGGCCGGAGAGATAAACAGAATCGGTACAGTAACCGAAGGCAATACAACTTCTGATTATTCTCCAAATGAAGTTGAAAAACAAATCTCAATTCAAACCACTCTTCTCCATATCGAATGGAATAATACAAAAATCAATTTTCTAGATACTCCAGGATATTCTGATTTTATCGGTGAAGTAAAAACATCTATGCGTGTTGTCGATACAGCAGTTATGGTGCTTAAATCATTTGAAGGCGTTGAAGTCGGATCAGAAACTACCGGAGAATTTATTAAAGACTTTAAGCTTCCGTCAGCTATAATTATTAACAAAGTTGATAACGAACATTCAAATTTTAAGAGAACTCTGCAGCAGGCAAATGAACGCCTTCATCCGGGCGGAGTAATTATAACTTTTCCTGAAAAGGAAGGAGTTAATTTTGATACCGTTATCGATGTTGTTAAAATGAAGGCATATAAATACGGAGAAGCTGGAAGTAAGAAAGTAACTGAAGTTGATATACCCGCTGATAAACTTGCGGAAGCAGAAGCCTACCGCACAGAACTTATAGAAAAAATTGCTGAATCAGATGAAGAGTTGATGAATAAGTATTTTGAAGAAGGTAATTTATCTGTTGAAGATATTGAAAAAGGAATGAAACTTGCGATATTAAAAGAAAATCTTACACCTGTTTTCTGCACGTCAGCAACAAAAGCAGTCGGTTTTAATAACTTCCTTGATTATACAACAAAGTATTTACCAACTCCGGCGGAAAGAGGCGGAGAGGAAGGAATTTATAAAGACACAGATAAAAAAGTACTTGTAAAACCAGATAAAGCAGGCGAACCGGTAATGTTTGTTTTTAAAGTATTGTCAGAACAGCATGTCGGTGAAATGTCATTATTTAAAGTATGCTCAGGAACAATTGCTGCAGGTTTGGATCTTGTGAATCAAACAAACGGTAAAACTGAAAGACTAAGCCAGTTAAGCGTATTGAACGGACATAACAGGAAAGAAGCTGCTAAATTATATGCAGGCGACCTTGGCGCCGTTGTTAAATTGAAAGATACACATACAAGCAACACTCTTACTTCAAAAACGTACCCTGTAGTAATGAAACCGGTTGAATTCCCTGAACCAGTAATTAGAGCGGCAATTCTGCCTAAGGCCAAGGGAGATGAAGATAAAATAGCATCAGGACTTCATACTATACACGAAGAAGATCCTTCGTTCAGAGTTAAATTTGATCCTGAATTAGCACAGACAATAGTTTCAGGCCAGGGAGAACTCCAGTTATCTCTTGCCGTTAAAAGATTAAAAGAACGTTATGCAGTTGATGTAGAACTGATTGAACCGAGAGTTCCTTTCAGAGAAACAATCAAAGGACGTTCTGAATCCATTGAGTACAAACATAAAAAGCAGTCCGGGGGACGCGGTCAGTACGGACATGTTGTTTTTAAAATGGAACCGTTGCCAAGGGGTAAAGGATTCGAGTTTGTTAATGCCATAGTTGGAGGAGTTGTTCCCGGAAGGTTCATTCCTGCAGTTGAGAAGGGTATTATTGACACTATGGAAAAAGGAGTAATATCCGGCAATAAAGTTGTTGACGTTAGAGTTACGCTTCATTTCGGATCCTATCATGATGTTGATTCAGATGAAATGTCATTCAAGATTGCAGCTGCTATGGGATTCAGGAAAGGATTCACTGAATCAAAGCCTGTAATACTTGAACCAATTTATATAATAGAAATAAAAGTGCCTGAAGAATACATGGGTGATGTTATGGGTGATATATCATCACGCAGAGGGAAAATCTCCGGTATGGATTCAGATGGTCACTTCCAGCTAATAAAAGCATTTGTGCCTTTGGCAGAAATGTATAAGTATTCTTCTCAGTTAAGAAGTTTAACTCAGGGACGCGGTACTCATAAGCTTACATTTGATCATTATGAAGAACTGCCGAAAGAAGTTGAAGCAAAGATCATAGAAGAATATCAGAAAAAGAAAGAAGAAGGTCATTAATATCACTTACCTGATCCCCGCACTTGCGGGGATCTTTTTTAATAGTTGAATTTTATGGAAAAACTCTGGTCACCGTGGCGCTCTCAATATATAGACTCATTTAAAGTAAAAGATAAAAAATGTGTTTTCTGTGCTATGGCAGATGATGAAATAGAAAATCCGAATTCACTGGTGGTACATAAAAGTGTTCTAACATTTACAGTATTAAACCTTTACCCTTACAACAATGGACACATGATGGTTGTGCCTTACAGGCATACTAGTGATTTCGGAAGCTTTACAACGGAAGAGAGTATTGAAGTTATGGAACAGACTCAGCTTGCAGTAAAAGCCCTGACTTTTGTATATGGTCCGGAGGGATTCAACCTGGGAGCTAATCTCGGAAAGGTTGCCGGTGCAGGGATCGATGAACATATTCATTTCCATATAGTCCCAAGGTGGAATGGGGACACCAATTTTATGCCTGTACTCGGGGAAGTAAAGGTCATTTCTCAGGATCTTCTGACTACTAAAAAGAAATTAATTGAAGCTTATAAAAACCTGATTTAGGTTACTTGCTATTAAGTTAATTTTTGTAATTTTAGCATTAAATATCATAAAGTAATAATGATGCGTCTGAAATATTATTCGGGAATATTTATCCTTATCCTTTTTGTACTTGCCGGCTGCACAGCAAGGGAAACAACAAAAGAAAAAGAAGTCAAGAAAGAGGTTAAACCCGTAGTTGTCCCGCCAAAGATATTAAGTTTTGACATGAGAGAAAGAACTTATGCCAAATTGAATGGAATTAAAAGCATTGACAAGGTGAGATTTGATTACGACCCAAATGGAAAATTAATAACCAAGGGGAAAGTATCTTCTATTAATTATGACAGAGACGGCTTCCTCACAAAGACAGTTATTTACGGGAAAAATTCAGATACAAATGATGTTTATACCTATAAGTATGATGATAAGGGAGAAAGAACAGCAACCATTCGTTCGGGCACAAACGGGGAAATTAAAAATACCTTTACCTATGATTATGATAAGAATGGCAACAAGATTAAATCTGTGAGATATGGTCTTGATAATAAAATGGAAAAATTCTATAGGTATAATTACGATAATGACGGCAACCTAACCGAAGATAAATGGTTTGATAAAACAGGGAAGACTGAATATAAAATTATAAATGAATATTTTCAGGATGGAAAGAAAAAAGGGTCGCATACATACGGAGAGAATGGAGATCTTATTTCGAGTTATAAATATAAGTATGATGATAAGGGGAATATTATTGAAGAAGACCAATATGATGAAAAGGGTAACCCGGTAGGCATAATCCAGTACGTTTATATTTATTATTAAGCCCTACGGTTATAAAATACTATTTGGGATGGGCTTCTTTATAAAACTTGCATGTCTTAACGTTCTTGCATTTAGCAAAAATATTAAATGAATAGTTAACTACTTCAAAGCCAAGGTCGTTACATATCTCAACTGGTACTGCTTTAAGTTTGTTATTGGCAAACTCTATAATTCTGCCGCAGTCCAGACAAACGATATGGTCATGCTGCTTCTTAAAATTACTTTCATACCTGTTAAGATTATCCCCGAAATTCCTTTTTCTGATTAACCCGCACTGAGCTAAAAGTTCAAGTGTATTATAAACAGTAGCTCTTGAAACACCCGACTTCTGGTTTTTCATAAGTACATAAAGATCATCAGCCCCGAAATGTCCTTCATATTCCAATGCTGAATCAAGCACCTCAAAACGTTCAGGTGTAATTCTGTTGTTGCCGTTTTTCAGGAACTCTCTTAATATGTCAGCGGCCTGCTGGTTCTTCAATTTATAGGGTCAATATTGAAAAGATAAAAAGATATATTTAATAATAAGAGCAATATCAGTTAATTCCAAATGCTCTTAGTCCGTTTACAGTCAGAAAAGTAAAAAAGTAACCTAATGAAGTGAATATAATAATCTGCAGCAATGGAATCCTCCACGAGCCAGTTTCCTTTTTCGATACGGCTACAGTTGACAAACATTGAAGCGAGAACATAAAGAATACTATTAATCCGCAGATTGTAGCGGGGGTAAATAGTCTTTGCCCCGTATTTCCAATCTCGGCTTTCTTCATTGCATCAACAATGGATGTCTGCAGACTCCTTTCATTCCCCGTAACTTTGAAAATCAAAGCGAGCGAGCTGACAAAAACTTCACGCGCAGCAAATGCAGAGATAAGAGAAACGCCTACTCTCCAGTCCATGCCGATAGGGGACATGACCGGTTGAATTGCCTTTCCAAGAAAGGCAGCATATGATCCTGACAATCTTTCAGCATTTACGGTCTGTGAAACTTCCTCTTTGGTCATGCCGGTTGTATCTTTTGTTGGAGCTGTGTTCGGGAAATATGTAAGTGCCCAAATAATAATTGATAGGAAGAAAATTATCGGACCTGCTTTTCCTAAATACATTTTTACACTGTAATAAGTGTTTGTTAAAACCACTCTCAATTTAGGAACTCTATAAGAGGGGAGTTCAAGAATAAAGGATGAATCATCCGTGGCTTTAATTATTTTGCTGCTGAATTTATTTATAATGCCTGCAATAACCACAGAACTTACAATGCTCAAGATGTAAATAGTTGCAAGCATAATTCCTCCCACCCAGGCTTTATTTGCCGGTAACAGGAACGCAATCAGTAAAAGATAAACAGGTATCCTTGCGCTGCAGCTCATGAGAGGAATAATAAAAATAGTAAGGAACCTTTCCTTCTTATTTGTTATTGTTCTTGCAGCCATCATTGCCGGTATTGCGCATGCAAATCCGGATAGCATCGGCACAAATGATTTACCGTTCAATCCAATCTTTGATAGGGGCTTATCTATTAACATTGCGCCCCGTGCCAGGTAGCCTGTATCTTCCAGGAAACCTAGTATCAGAAATAGAATTGTTATCTGTGGAATGAACACCAGTACCGATCCCATTCCATTAATAATACCGCTTGACAGAAGGTCACCAATCCAGTGTTCGCCAATGGCATCATGAACAGTCTGAGCAAGGTAGCCAAACAGAGCATCGATCAAATGCATAAGCGGCTGAGCTACCCAGAAGATTGAAGTGAATGTAGCTGCCATTATCAAAAAGAAGAAAAACAATCCCCAAACTTTGTGAAGAAGTATCCGGTCAATTTTTAATGTAGTATTATCTATGCTGCTGCAGTTCTTTTTTGCATCAGGGTTTGTAAAAAGCTTTAGTTTCTTGTTTGCAGCTTCTATTGTTTTAGACGGAATGGAATGATGCAATACTTTTTGTTCAATAGATTCAATTTCATTATAGATATCTATAAACCATTTCTTATTTACATCATCCTTAATGAAATGCGGCTTTGTCTTGTTTGTAACCTGGGGGTTTTCTATTGCTGTCAGTGATTCGGCAATGAGTGTATCGACACCAAATCCTGATCTGCCGTCAACTTTCACTACAAGGCATCCTAACTGGTTACTTAGTTCCTTCTCATTTATAGTGAATCCTTTTTTCAGAAGCATATCAGTCATAGTAAGAGCAACCATAACATTAAAGCCGGCTTCTATTAACTGCTTAACCAGGAACAGGTGACGCGAAATTTGGCTAGCATCAACAGTTGCAATTATAAGATCCGGCGTACCTAACTGGGGATGATTATAAAGAGCGCCGACAGCTACTTTTTCATCGGGAGAATTTGGAATAAGACTAATGATACCGGGGGAGTCAACAATATTAGCATCAAGGTTAAACTTTCCAAGCAGTTTACAGACGGAATACTCAACTGTAGCGCCGGGGTAATTAACGGTCTTGAAGTTCTGTCCGCTTAAATAATTAAAGAGAGTAGTTTTTCCTGAATTAGGGGGGCCTACGAGAGTGATCAGATATGTTTTATCAACAACAACATTCATGAGAGAATTATACACACCGCTTCATTTTTTCGAATAGCTATCAGTGTACCGCGCAACGAAAAGGCAAGTGGATCATTAAAAATCGACTTATTTATGAGCTCAATTTCCTGACCGGGTGTAAATCCAATTTCCAATATTCTGCGTGAAGACGGGTGTGAATTGTCAATATCACTGATTATTCCCTTTTCGCCATGAGTCATATCTGCAGCTGTTTTCATAATTTACCGAGGTCTTATTTGTTATCTGGATTTAGTCTACATAAAAATAAGGGTACTTGATGAATTTGTCAAGTAGATAATTCATTTAATTGATCTACTTAAGGTTTTTCGCAGCCTGTACTATACTCACTTCTTCTAAATCCATCTTGCATAATGGACAGACTCCCGGCTTATCAGATATAACTTCAAAATGCATCGGACACTGGAATACCTTGCCGTCTTTATTTAGATCAAGTGTGGCAACATCAACTGTATTGCTTCTTATGATGGAGGAATCAGGGGGAGTAGATTTAATCTCAGTCTGGGTTACAGGCGGCGGAGGTGCTTCTGACTTGGGCTCCTGCTTTTTGCATCCTGCTGAGAAAACTAACGATACGATAAAGAGAGCTATAGAAAATGTTTTCATTTTATGTTTTCCTTATTAATTACTTTATTAACTGACTTTCTGAGTCAATCAGGTAACCTCCTGATGATGCAATTTCGTCACCTTCAGACAAGCCGGATATAATCTCATACTTGTCATGAAGACGCAGACCGAGCTGAACTTCCCGTGCTTCAAAATGCCCGGGTGAAGTTCTTACATAAACAAGATTTCTTTTGCCTGTCAGTAAAACTGCTTCCATAGGGACAATAATACCTGTTTTTGTACTCGATTCAAAGAATGACTCGCCATACATGTTGGGCTTTAATTTATCCTTCGGGTTTGGTATTACTGACCTTACTTTTATTGTTCTGGTCTGAGGGTTTATTACCGGATATATGAAGCTGACTTTCCCTTCAAATATTTCACCAGGGAATGAAGGCAAGCTAACTTTTATTTTACTACCTGTGTTTATTGATTTAAGATCAGACTCATACACGTCCGCTATATTCCAGAGAGTCGAAAGATCGGCAAGTTCATAAAGAATTGTTCCCTCGTTAATATAACTGCCTTCCTGAATTTTCTTCTCAAGCACAGTTCCGTTGTAAGGGGAATTATAGGTAATAGTTTGTAATACAATCTTTTGGTTTTCAAGCTGCTGCAGTTGACTCTCTGTAAGGCCAAAAAGTAGAAGCTTTTTTCTTGCCTCTGATAACAAAATGTTTTTATTGTTATCTGAAAGCATCTTATAATTCTGATCATTGTTCAATGAAATGAGGTAATCATTCTGTGCCTGAATAAGTTCAGGGCTGTATATGTCGAATAGCGGATCACCTTTCTTCACATAATCGCCCGTTTTATTTACATACAGTTTTTCAATCCTTCCATTAAACCTGGCAGAAATTGATTTCTTATTATCCTCTGCAAAATCGAGAGTGGAATATGCCCTGACTTCACTTGTGTAGGTTTCTTTTTTAATCTTAACTGTTGAAATATTAGCCAGCATCTGTTTGTTACTGCTTATGTCTATTTTGTCTGACAAGGATGAAGAATCCGAACTAGCAGTTTTTTTAATTACAAGTTCCATATGGCATATCGGGCACACTCCTGGCTTGTCTGATATAACCTGCGGATGCATGGGGCATGTATATAAAACTTTCTTCTGAGGTTGTGAAGATGCGGTTTTATTATTACTGTTATTAGAACAGCCGGGTGCAAATAAAACAAATGCCGATAGTAGTATTATTATATATTTCATATTGAATGTCCTAAAGTTCATGTTAATTGTTTTCATCTGATACCTGCCATCATATTGATATCGGCAAGAGTCATTTGGTAATTCATTTTAGCTTCCGCAAGGTTCTCTTCTTTTATGAGTATTGTACGGAGGGTTTCAAGCAAAGAGTTTATTCCAAGCAGATTATTCCTGTATTCTGACAACTGTGTTTCAAATGCGGATTTATAGATTGGAATGACATCCTGCTCAAACAATTTCACCTGCTCACGGTAATTATCAAGATTCATAATTGAAGCATCAAGCTGTGAAATCATTTCTCTCTGCATATTTGTTCTTTCCAATGAAAGTCCCGAAAGATCGGCTTTTAGTTCCTCCTCTTTAGAAGTTATTTTTCCTGATGACCATGGCAGAAAGGGGAGAGTTACCGAAGCCATTACACTGAACATGTATTCAGTTGAACCATTGCCGTTAATCATCATAGGGTCAGTCTTTGTAGTAACAAGCATTCCCTGAGGCATCCGCATTACCATTCCTTCCAGCATCAGATCGGGGACCAGTTCTTTATTATTTGCCGCAGACTGGTATTCATTCATTTTAATCATGCTGCCCATCTTCCTGATTGAAGGATTATTATTAAGCAGAATGTCCTCAAGCTCCTTAGCCGAATAGGAAAGGGAATCGATTTTCCATTCATGGTTAACCTCTAGATCAGTATTACTGATTTCCCTGCCAAGCAGGTTATTCATCTTGTAGATTTCTGCTTTAACATTATTGTTCATTACTTTTAGGTCAGTCTGGTAAGAAACCAAATCCGCCTTAACCATTAGAACATCAGAATACTTTGCCTTATTAACTTTATAAGAAGTCTCAACTGAATTAAGAATGTCACCCAGCAGATTTATATTATCCTCCCGTAAACCGGCATGATGCTCAAACATCCATATCTTATAATATTCAGCCCTTACATCATCGATTAACTTTTGCTTATAAATATCATAGTCATTCTGCGCAATAGGAACATTCTGCTTTTCCATTTCCGACATTGAGCCGAGCTTACCGCCAAGCATAAACATCTGTGAGAATGAAAGGTTCTGCGAAATTGCATTGGTAAATGGATTCGGTGAATTAAATGGAACCTGCTGAAATTCCAATCCAAGGGTTGGGGCAGGGAGATAACCTGCTGATTCACTCCTGTACCCGGCAGATTTAATTTTGTACTGGAGTGACTTTAATTGCTGGTTATTCTGCAGCGCTTCGTTGATAAGTGAATCGACACTCTGCGCAGGAAGGAGAGTGGAGAGAGTTGATATAATAATTAGAACAAGGAATAACACCCTTCCAGCTTCGCGGACCCCCTTTGTTAAGGGGGAATTGCTATCCATTGAATGAATTAATGTATTTTGAATTGTATTCATCTTACGCCTCCTTCATAAAATTAGCCATCTTGGACATTTCCAGTTTACCCTTCCTCAATGCTCTCTCTTTCATATAAGCGAAAAGAATTGGAGTAACAACCAGGACGTGCACAGCGGAAGTTAATAACCCACCTATCATTGGAGCAGTAAGCGGTTTCATTACATCAGAGCCTGTACCCGTTGACCACATTATCGGGACAAGCCCAATCATTGCAGTAAAGACGGTCATTAGTTTCGGACGCAGTCGCAGGACTGAGCCCTCAACAGTGGCTTCGTATATATCCTGTTTAGTAATTGCGCCTCTTGATCCATTCAGATGGGCGCGTATCCTCCTGTCCAATGCTTCATGAAGATATATGACCATTACAACGCCCGTCTCAACCGCAATTCCGTATAGCGCTATGAATCCGACCCAGACTGCAACCGAGAAATTATATCCAAGGAACCAGGTCATATACATTCCTCCGATTAATGCAAAAGGCACGGAGAGCATTACAACTCCGGCTTCCTTGTAATCTTTGAATGTGAAAAACAGGAGAAGGAATATGAGCAGGAAGACTACAGGCATTATAATAGTAATCGTGCGCTGTGCCCTTATTTTACTTTCATACTGTCCGCTCCACGAATATGAATATCCGGCGGGGAGGTTAAGGTTTTTTGTAATTACTTCTTTTGCATCATCTATTACACTCCCCATATCTCTGCCGCGGGCATCCATGTAAACCAATGACCTTAGCATACCGTTTTCACTTGAGATCATAGGGGAGCCGGTAACAATATTTATATCCGCCAGATCAGAAAGAGGTATATACGTTTTCGCAGAAGGATCAGATTGTGTTAATGACGTCCTAGTTGTTGATTCACCGGAAGGCACGCTGCCTGAACCTCCTAATGAACTCAATGAACCAGAACTGCTTTGTCCACCCATTCCTCCCATGCCTGAAGAGCCCGGTCCCGGTGAAGAAGCAGAACCTGAACCAGGCATTGATGACGATCGAATTGAACCTCCATTATCTGAAGATCTACTGCCCGTAACTGAGGATGAATAGCCGGATGTATTTACCGGGATGATTAGCCGCTTTAGTTCATCAATATTATCCCTGTATTCCCGTTCATATCTTACCCGGATAGGGAAGCGCATCCTTCCGTCAAGAATGACGCTCAGATTTTCTCCCCCAATGGATGTTTCAATAATGCTCTGGAGATCGGCAATATTAACACCATACCTTGCGGCGGCATCCCGTTTAATTTTGATATCCAGATAGTATCCGTTTTGAACTCTGTCAGCCACAACATCAGCCGCACCGTTAACAGTTTTAAGGATGCCTTCTGCTTTAATTGCATAAGACTCAAGCGTGTCCAGGTTAGAGCCGAATATCTTGAAGCCTATATCCGTTCTTACACCGGTGGCAAGCATATTTATTCTGTTAATGATTGGCTGAGTCCAGCCGTTCCGCACTCCGGGTATCTGAAGTTTCTTGTCCAGTTCCTGAACTATGTCATTCTTGGTAATTCCCGGTCGCCATTCTGTTTTGGGCTTAAGTATAATGATAGTTTCAATCATGCTTAAGGGAGCATTATCCGTTGCCGTTTCTGCGCGCCCTGCCTTACCAAGAACCTCACTTACCTCAGGTTCAGTTTTAATAATCTGATCCTGCTCCCGAAGTATTTGATTAACCTCTGTAATTGAAGCATTGGGAAGGGTAACAGGCATATAAAGAATTGATCCTTCATCCAGAGGGGGCATGAATTCTGACCCGGTTGACATAATCATAGGGATTGTAATCAATAACGCTATTACGTTAATGGCAATGGTTAACTTCCTGTGGTTTAATACCCAATGGATAACGGGTTCATATATTCTGTTAAAGAAACGTGTAACAGGATTGGCGTTCTCGCTGCGGAAATTACCCCTCATTAAAAATGTCATTAGAACAGGGATAAGTGTAATAACTACAAGGGCTGAGCTGAACATTACAAAAGTTTTAGTGAAGGCTAACGGCTTGAATAATCTGCCCTCCTGACCGGTCAGCAGGAATACTGGGAGGAAAGAAACCAGTATAATCAACTCAGAAAAGAAGATAGCCCGCCCCACTTGCTTAGCTGAGTTAATTGATATCCTCTTATAATCCTCCGAAGTCAGGTGCCCCTTCTCCTGAAGTTCCCTTGCTATGTTCCGGTATGCATTCTCAACCATTACAATAGAAGAATCAACTATTACTCCCACAGCCAGAATAATACCCCCTAAACTCATGATATTTGACGTGATCCCGAAGATATACATCAAAATAAAAGAAAGCAGCACAGAAACGGGGAGTTCAATAAGTATTCTTACTATGCTCCGGAAATGGAGCAGGAATATAGCAACCATAATAGATACAATAATTGCCGCTTCCCAAAGTGCGCGTTCCAGTGTTCCAACAGCTTCCTTGATTAACGTGCTCCTGTCATAGACTGGCACAATTGAAACTCCTTCCGGAAGTCCTGGACTAATCTCCTTTATCTTTTCCTTTACACGGTCAATTACCTGCTGGGCATTCTGGCCGCTCCTCATTACAATTATTCCACCGACAGCCTCACCCTTGCCGTTCTTATCCAAAGATCCCCGGCGGATATCTCCTCCCAGCTGTACTGTCCCGATATTCTTTATAAGAACAGGTATTCCTGATTGATTTGATACGACAGAGTTCTCGATATCCGAAATTGATTTTATATATCCCTGGCCGCGGACAAAATACTCGGCATCGCTGGCTTCTATGATCTTTCCGCCGACTTCAGAATTGCTCCTTTGGATTGCCGAAACAACATCAGAAGTTGAGACGTTATATGCCCGGAGTTTCACAGGATCAATATCTACCTGGTACTGCTTAACGAACCCGCCTATTGAGGCAACCTCTGCAACTCCCTCAACCGAAGATAGCTTGTACCGGATGTACCAGTCCTGAATCGATCTTAGAGTTCCGGTGTCGTATTTATTCCCTTCAACCGTATACCAGAAAACGTGCCCCACACCGGTTCCGTCGGGGCCCAAAGATGGAGTTACTCCTGTGGGGAGCTGATTCTGAACTGTGTTCAATCTTTCCATCACCCTGTTCCGGGCAAAATAGGTATCGGTATTATCATTAAAGATTACGAACACAAACGACATTCCGAACATCGAGTTGGCTCGTACGGCTTTAACTTCAGGAAGTCCCTGAAGCGCTGACACAATCGGGTAGGTTACCTGGTCTTCTACAACCTGAGGTGAACGCCCCATGTATTCCGTGAAAACGATTACCTGGTTTTCCGAAAGGTCAGGAATCGCATCCACAGGTAAATTGATTACACAGTAAATTCCGAAACCTGTTAATAATACATATGCCATAAGAACGATAAATCTGTTCTTAGAACTCCAGTCGATTACTTTTTCAATCATTATCTAAACTCCATTCATCCTAATCCACCTTATTAAAGGGGCAGGATATTTTAATATGAATTTCGGGACGCACTTATCCCATGAGAAATAAAATTTCGGAGTCTAAATCAATAGAATTGAGTTAACGAGGTAAAGGTTGCTGCTTAATAGCCCGGGCGGGGAAGTGTTATTAAAACTTATCGTGTTACCATATAAGTTTATTGGACAGACAGCCGGGCATATTATTAAAAGTGAAACTGAAGTGTAATTAAATTCTTTTTGGAACGAAAGGAAATTATCCTTCACATTGTTGTCGAATGTGGAAGTAGAACAGCATGAACCCAGGGCCCGCCTTACGCTTGGAATGTCTGTACTTTTAGAAGCCGACATATCCATCCCGCACATATTGCAGCTGGAATTGATAGTTGTTTTCTTAGTCATCTTACAGAAATGAATAGTAAGAGGCAGTCCCGTGGTTGAAACCAGGAACAAAAGGCAGAAGGATAATATGACTATTCGTTTTAACATAATAACAGCGACAAAGTTAAGAGATATTTAGTTAAATGCAAAGGTATTTGCATTTATGAAAATTACCTTGACAAACTCAATTAGTTTTTTTACATTAAAAAGTGTGAAAAGAATCCAAATAATGAGTTTCTTTGAAAAGCGGATCCTTCCTAACTGATTTACAATACACCAATTATTTGTTCGCTAAAGTCTACTAAGTTTCGCTAACTTTCGCTAAAACCAGGTAATCTCTGTGAAATCCCTGTAATACCGCTAATTCAAAGCATAATCATGGACTCTCCACGATAAATAAACGAAAGGGACGGTTATTATAAGGAAGCGTTTAAGTTTATGTTTTCTTCATAATTTATTATATTACAATGGTTTATCTAATAAGGTTTTTAACAAAAACATGAGGATAGGTTATGGCGGCTTTCCATGAGAATCTTAAAATTGAATTTACGGGTGATATAACAGGTCTTTCGATTGTCATAAACGGCAAAACTTTTTATAAAGACAAATCTTCAGAGAAAAACAAAGAACGTTCACCTGCTCAGCGGCGATTACAAAAGAACCATTCAGTAATATCAACCTTTGCAAGCTGTGTTAATAAAATTCCAGTGGTTAAAAAAATATGGAGTAAATCTATATTTAGCAAGTCACTGAAGCAATCGCGGGGAAAGGATAAGCTAGATAGTCATAATCCAGGTAAAGCGGCTGCATTTAATAAAATAATGGCGGCTAACAGGAAAATACATTTAGACACAGACCATCCGGAAAGATTCAGTCAATTTGTTCCGGAAGGGGCTCAGGGGTTAATGCGATTTGATGCAATTTTACTTGCGGATGAATTGATTGTTAATCTCAGTATGATATCAAACGGAGAAAGGATAAAATTTTCTGAAAAGGAACAACGGCTAACAGGGGCTGCGGTAATTTCTCCTTACAATCGAAGAAAAAGGAGTAATAAAAGATTTGACGTGTTTCCTAAATGGGAGATTTATAATGAATTTAATACAGGGGATACACATCAAATAACATTTTCAATAACCAGTGAAGAGCAGGAATTACTTAAAAAATATAAAGACTGTTATTTTTATTTTACTATAGTGACCGAAACAGGATCAGGAAGGATAATCAGATATTTTGATACGCGGGGAGTTACATCATCCCTAGGGGATTACCCCGTTAGTCCTGTTCAGTTTACAAATGAGAGTTAGATGAAGATGAATTGGTTTGTTAATAATATATATTATTCTAAAATAGGATATAATAATTATCCATAATATTGTTTAAATTTATTTAGAGCTATTTGATTAAAACTGGGATTTTTTAATAATATAGATTAAGGAGTACTAAATGAAAAATTTGGTGGCCTTCTCATTGTTTTTAATATTATTTATTTTCAATAATAATGCATATGCACAATGGTTCCCGAGCAATGGCACAGGCGGCGGTGTTATTAATTGCCTGGCAATCAGCGGGACAAATCTATTTGCCGGATCAAGAGACGGCGGAGTTTATCTATCTACTAATAATGGTACCACGTGGACTCAGGCAGGTCTTCAATCCACTGCAATTAAATCTTTGACTGTTAATGGAAGTATTGTTTATGCAACAACACCCGGTTGCGTTTATGTGACTTCTAATAACGGCACAAATTGGACAAAAATAAATGTAAGTAAATACCTTCCATATCCAAACGTCCTGGCTTTTCATAATAATAATCTCCTCGTTGGTATGGACCATATAAAAGATACAACCCTAAGCGGTGTTTTTCTTACCAGTGATAATGGATCAACCTGGACACAAGCAGGTCTGGTAAACTGCATCATTAACTGTTTGACTGTAAGCGGAAATAATATCTTTGCCGGTACCGGGGGAAGCGTATATCTTTCTACCGATGACGGAGCGGACTGGACACAGTTGGATAACGGATTACCGGTTGCACCTTTTTATTCAATTGTAGTAAGCGGAACCAATATTTTTGCAGGCACAGTTAACGGAGTTTATTTATCAACCGATATGGGCGCAGATTGGACGCCTGTTAATAATGGTATTTCATCAACAATAGTTCTGGCATTGGCTGTCAGCGGAACAAATCTATTTGCTGGTACAGGCCAGGGTGTTTTTCTTTCGACGAATAACGGTACTAACTGGACTGCAGTTAATAGTGGATTAACCAAACCTGATGTAAATGCGCTTTTAGTTAATGGATCTTATTTATTTGCAGGTACATATGGCGGCAGCGCTTATCGTTCGACGAACAACGGAACCAGCTGGACACAGGTAAATAATGGCCTTGTTAATATTGTTGTTAATTGTATTGGGGTCATGGGGACTAATATCTTCGTGGCTAACAATCCGGGAGGGGTAGTTCTTACTACGGATAATGGAACAACCTGGACTCATGTAAATAATGGTTTAACAGATTCAATAGTTTCCAGTTTTGCAGTCAGCGGAAATAATATTTATGCAGGTACTTTAGATTACGGAGTGTTTTTATCAACAGACACCGGCGCAAGCTGGGCTGCTGTAAATAATGGTTTGACTAATACCGTGGTTAAAGCATTATTATATAACGGAACAAATTTGTATGCAGGAACGCAAGGCGGGGTTTTTCAATCAACAGATCCCGGAACAGGATGGACTGCTGAAAATAATGGTCTGGGCAACACAGATGTTCATGCATTAACTTATACAAATAATTATTTATTTGCAGGAACAAATGGCGGTGCATATCTATCAACTAATAACGGAACTAACTGGACCAGTGCAAATAATGGTTTTTATAATAGCGATGTTAATTGTATGGCTGCAATAGGGTCTAACATATTTGCGGGAGCAGAATGGGAGATATATGTTTCAACTAATTACGGATCTAACTGGTCAATGCGGATATCCGGTGTTATGGATTCTTCCATTTACGCTTTACAGCCTTGCGGCACAAGTATTTTTGCGGGGAGCCAAAGAGGCGATATTTATCTTTCTACAAACTATGGAGTAAACTGGACAACGGTAAACAATGGAATAAACACCTCTACTAATATTGTATGCCTTGCAGTAAATGATAATTACCTTATTGCAGGGGCATTAGGCGGAGGAATCTGGATACGGCATATTTCTGATATGATTTTACCCGTTGAACTAACAACATTTACTGCTTATGCCGGCAAGGGTTCTGTAATATTAAATTGGGAAACTGCGACGGAGATAAATAATTACGGTTTTGATATTGAACGAAAGAGTAAAGAAACTGATTGGAATAATATAAGTTTTGTAAAAGGGAGCGGCAATAGTAACTCGACGAAAGAGTATTCATTTGTTGATGTTCCTGATGGTAATAATAAATATCAGTACAGGTTGAAGCAGATTGATCATGACGGTCAGTATAAATACTCACCTGTGGTAAATGTTGACTATAATTCAGCTCCTGTAAATTATTCGCTAGAACAGAATTATCCAAATCCGTTTAATCCTTCAACAATTATAAGTTATACAATTCCGAAAGCAGGGAATGTAAAGATTATCGTTTATAATGCCCTTGGAAGTAAAGTATCAACTGTTGTTGATGAGTATAAGTCAGCAGGTAATTATTCTGTTCAATTTAATGGAAGCAATTTCGTGAGCGGGATATATTTTTATAAGTTGGAGGCAGGAAATTACAGCGCGGCAAAGAAATTAATTTTATTAAAATAGATATATGCATAAATATTATTTCCTATTCTTCATATTCGCCATGGCCTTTATCTCCTGCGAAAAATCAGATAATGGTGAGCAGCCAATTAAGATTCACGAAAGGTATACAATCGAATCCAATCTGAAGATAATACAAATAGATCAACTAATATTAGACAAAACAATTGTTTATCCATATGTATTGCTTGATAGTGTCTATTGGTCCTCCGGAAGTTACGGGTTCACTTTATTTCCGGTAAAAGATACCGGGTATATTAAATTTAAATATTATGATTCATTTGGGGAGACACCGGGACCTGTTCAGTTAAGAGATTCTCTGGTACTAAATACCCCGATAGACACAACAATGATTGCAGTAAGCGGATATTTCTCCGACCCGCGTTTTTATACCTATCATTATCAACTTAAAACATTAAAATGAACGAAGAGTGTTCAAAAAGTTTATAAATGTGATTTAGAACGATATAAGGGGAAAGCGCAACCACAATGGTCACTAAGATGTTGATTTCTTTGCATTTATAGGCACCTATCTTTATATTTGTCAATATTTTTCAAAACAAGTGATTATTCCCTACATGCAAAAGATATTAATAAAAGATTTGTCCAACTACGTTGGAAAAGAAGTAACCCTAAGCGGCTGGGTTTTTAACAAAAGATCAAGCGGCAAGGTCAAATTTCTCGTTCTAAGAGACGGTTCAGGCTACCTTCAATGTGTTTATTTCAAAGGAAATGTGACTGAAGAGGTGTTTGACCATGCTGACCGTATTGGTCAGGAATCATCAGTTAAAGTAACCGGAATGGTGAAAGCCGAGCCAAGAGCTCCAGGTGGTTTTGAACTTGATGCTACCGGACTTCAGGTTATTCATGAAGCTCATGATTATCCAATTACTCCAAAAGAGCATGGAATTGAATTCCTTATGGATAACAGACATTTGTGGCTGCGCTCTTCAAAACAGGTGGCTATTTTAAGAATAAGACACAGAATTGTTAAAGCTATCCGGGACTTCTTTGACGAAAGAGGTTTTACCCTGATGGATCCTCCTATCTTAACTCCCGCTGCCTGCGAGGGGACTTCAACTTTATTCGAGACTGAATATTTTGACCTTGGCAAAGCATATCTTACGCAATCTGGTCAGCTTTATGCTGAAGCCGGCGCAATGGCTTTAGGCAAGGTTTATACATTCGGACCAACTTTCAGAGCTGAGAAATCAAAAACCAGAAGACATCTTACTGAATTCTGGATGGTTGAGCCTGAAGTTGCATTCAATGACTTGAATGATGATATGGATCTGGCTGAAGAATTCCTCGAATATATTGTTCAGTCAGTGTTGAAGGACAGGAAAGATGAGCTTAAAGTTCTTGAAAGAGATACTGCTATTCTTGAAAAAGTAGTAAGACCTTTCCCAAGAATTTCATATGATGAAGCCGTTGAGATATTAAAGAAAAACGGAATCGATTTTGAGTACGGCAATGACCTTGGCGCTACTGATGAAACAATAATTTCAAATCAATTCGACAGACCCGTGATGGTTCACAGATATCCGGCTATAGTAAAAGCATTTTATATGAAACGGGATCCTGAAAATCCTGATTTAGCTTTGGCTGTTGATGTGCTGGCTCCTGAAGGAGTTGGAGAGATTATCGGCGGAAGCCAGAGAGAAGATGATTATGAGTTACTGTTATCAAGGATAAAGGAACATAATCTTCCGCAGGAAGCTTTCGAGTGGTATCTTGATTTAAGAAGATTTGGATCGGTACCGCATGCAGGTTTCGGCTTAGGCCTTGAAAGGACTGTCGGCTGGATCTGCGGACTGGATCATGTGAGAGAGACGATTCCGTTCCCGAGAATGATTTACAGAAATACACCGTAGGAAGGAAATTTGTTATTTGAGGGAGACCAGAGATTCTTCGGTCGCTGCGCTCCCGACACAAAATAGAATAATTATGTCGATTGAATTAATACTATTTATAATATTTGGATTGGTGGCGGCGGTATCGGGGATACTTATGATCACCAGGGCGAATCCGGTAATGTCGGCTTTGTTTCTAATTGTTAATTTCGGCTCACTTGCAGGATTGTATATTCTACTGAATGCACAGTTCATAGCAGTGGCGGAAGTTATTGTTTATGCCGGAGCTATAATGGTATTGTTCCTTTTTGTTATTATGCTTCTTCGTCCTGAACATGAAAAGCTTGCTTTCAAAATACCGGGTATAAAAGCATTTTCTATCGTAATAGCATTCCTTGTCTTTTTTCAATTGGCTTATGTTATTTTCTTTGCGCATCCCGGCTTAAGTCTTAAACCTGATGTTGCAGCAAGCATAAAAGCAGGGACAGTTGAAACTATCGGAAGGGAACTCTTCACAAATTATGTACTTCCTTTTGAAGCCGCAGGTTATTTGCTGCTTGCCGCTACAATCGGAGCAGTTGTTTTAGCTAAAAAGAAATTCGATTAATAATATGCCAGTACCTATTGAATATTATTTAGTGTTAAGCGCCTTCATGTTTATAACAGGAGTAGCGGGAGTTCTTACAAGAAGGAATGCTATCGTAGTTTTCATGTCAGTTGAGCTTATGCTTAATTCGGCTAATCTTACTTTGGTTACTTTCTCTTCTTATTTGGGGAATCCCATCGGACAGCTATTTGTTTTCTTTGTAATGACTGTGGCTGCGGCTGAAGCTGCAGTGGGACTAGCTATTATTATTGCATTATTCCGGAACAAGCTCACAATGAACATTGATGAGATAAATATTCTTAAATGGTAATTTATTAAGATATCTGATTTATGACCCAGTACATTTATTTAACAGTCCTTCTTCCATTCCTGGGATTCCTTGTGAATGGCATATTCGGAAGCAGGATTAAGAATGAAAAAGTTATAGGAATAATCGGCAGCGGAACGATCGGGTTATCATTCCTTATCGCAGCAGGTGCATTTATTCAGACTCTGGGAATGCCGGTCGATGACAGAAAAACATTTGTAACTTTGTTTAACTGGATTAAAGTTGGAGGCCTGAATGTAAATATCGCATATCAGGTCGATCAGCTTTCTCTGGTTATGGCGCTTATAGTAACCGGAGTAGGATTTATTATCCATGTATATTCAATCGGCTATATGCATGGCGATAAAAGTTTCTGGAGGTTCTTTTCCTACCTGAACTTGTTCATATTTGCAATGATGAACCTGATACTGGGAGATAATTTTGTCCTATTATTCCTCGGATGGGAGGGGGTAGGATTGTGCTCGTATCTTCTGATAGGATTCTGGTACGATAGAAAATTTGAGAAGAGTACAACAGCGGATGCCGCAAAGAAAGCATTCATAGTAAACAGGATAGGAGATTTTGGATTCCTGCTTGGGATGTTTCTTATTTTTATGACATTTGGGAGTCTTAACTTCAATGAGGTATTCGCAAGAGCCGCTTCTTTTAATGTACCGGTTTCTGTATTTAATTTTATTGCGCTGTTCTTATTTATCGGGGCTACCGGAAAATCTGCTCAGATTCCTTTATATATATGGCTGCCGGATGCTATGGCCGGTCCGACTCCCGTTTCCGCACTTATACATGCTGCAACAATGGTAACCGCGGGTGTTTATATGGTGGCAAGATGCTCTATTATTTTTGCCTCAGCGCCATCAATAATGATTTTGATTGCAATTATCGGCGCGCTGACTGCATTGTTTGCCGCATCAATCGGACTTGTACAGAATGATATTAAAAAGGTTCTGGCTTATTCAACTGTGAGTCAACTAGGATATATGTTTCTTGCTCTTGGAGTCGGTGCATTTACAGCAGGAATCTTTCATGTAATGACTCATGCATTCTTCAAAGCGTTATTATTCCTGGGCGCTGGATCAGTAATTCATTCAATGCATGATGAACAGGATATTCAGCATTACGGCGGATTGAAAAAATATATGCCGCGCACTGCAATGACATTTCTTATAGCTGCTCTTGCTATTTCGGGTATTCCACCTCTGTCAGGGTTTTTCTCTAAAGATGATATTCTATGGTACGCATTTGCAAACGGCAGTTTTCTGTTGTGGCTTATTGGAGCAGTTACTGCACTTCTGACAGCATTTTATATGTTCAGACTCTATTTCCTTACATTTGAAGGAAAGGAGAGATTCGGTCATGATAAGCATCCGCACGAATCACCGGGTCTTATGACAATACCATTGATGGTTCTTGCTGTTCTTTCTGCAGTCGGAGGATTCATCGGAATTCCAGCACTGTTTTCAGGCGAAGGAGGGAACAGATTTGAGAACTGGCTTGAGCCGGTATTTAAGAGCGCAAACTTCAAAACAGCCGGTTACGGTATTTATTCTTCTTTTGATGAAATAGCATTAATGCTTGTAACTGTCATTGGAGCCGGCCTTGCAATTTATTTTGCAAGATATGTTTACTTAAGGAATCCGCAGTTTGCAGTGAATACTTCAAAAAGATTTAAGGGATTATATAATCTCCTGCTGAACAAATACTTTGTTGATGAGTTTTATGATGCCGCTGTGGTTAATCCGATATTAAAGACTTCAGATAATTTCCTATGGCGAATTGCTGATGTGAAAATAATTGACGGTGTAGTTAACGGTACAGCTTCACTTATTGAACTAATTTCAGGCAGAATAAGAAAAATGCAGACGGGTGTTACACAGGTTTATGCTGTGGTAATGATGCTTGGCATTGTGATTGCTTTATTCTGGGTAATACTGAGTTTATAATTTATGGAAACAAATCAATTACTGTCATATATTCTGTTTACACCTTTCGTAGGAGCATTGCTGCTTCTTGTGTTTCAAAGGGACCAGGAAGAACAGATTCGTTTCTTTGGTTTAGCTATCTCTGTAATTACATTCATTATATCTCTCGTAGTATATTCAAAGTTTGAACCTCAAAATCCGAATTTCCAGTTTGTCCAGAAGATACCCTGGATCAGCAGTCTGAATGTAAGTTATCATGTTGGAATTGATGGATTAAGCATGCTGCTGCTGCTGCTTACAACATTTATTACTCCATTAACTTTGTTGTCAAGCTGGAAGAGCATTAATAAAAACATTAAGGAATTTACAATCTTCATGCTTCTGCTTGAAGTTGGAATGGTTGGAGTATTTGTATCATTAGATCTATTCCTGTTCTACATTTTCTGGGAAGCGATGCTTATCCCGATGTATTTTATAATCGGCATCTGGGGAGGTCCCAAGAGAATTTACGCATCAGTAAAGTTTTTTGTTTTTACGATGTTCGGAAGTCTGCTTATGCTTGTTGCAATAATCTGGCTTGCAGTAAGCGCAGGCGCGGTAGTGGGGCATTTTACTACTGATATAGTTGAGCTATACAGCATTGGTCCAGCCGCAGCGAAGAATTACCAGAACTGGATGTTTCTTGCATTTACTTTGAGTTTTGCAATTAAGGTACCGTTGTTTCCATTGCACACATGGCTTCCGGATGCGCATGTTGAAGCGCCGACTGCAGGAAGTATTATTCTTGCTGCCGTATTGTTGAAAATGGGTACCTATGGACTGATAAGATTCTGTCTGCCTTTATTCCCGTCAGCCGCTATGACATTTGCGCCATATATTTCGGTTCTTGCTGTAATCGGAATTATTTACGGGGCTCTTGTTGCGATGGTGCAGAAGGATATGAAGAAACTGGTTGCGTATTCTTCAGTAGCCCATCTTGGTTTTGTAGTGCTTGGCATTTTTGCAATGACACAGGAGTCAATGCAGGGCGCCATAATTCAGATGGTGAATCATGGTCTTTCAACAGGCGCACTCTTCTTTCTTGTTGGAGTTATTTACGAAAGAACGCATACCAGAGAAATATCAGAGTACGGCGGAATTGCAAAGATAGTTCCTCTTTTTGCTGTCGCATTTATGTTTGCTTCATTATCTTCAATAGGACTGCCAGGATTGAATGGTTTTATTGGCGAGTTCCTTATACTGCTCGGTTCATTCAAATCGCCTGTACTTAACAGCTGGTGGTATACAATATTTGCTGCATCAGGAGTAATATTTGCTGCTGTTTATTTATTGTGGATGTACCAGAGAGTTGTATTCGGTGAAGTTAAAAATCCGAAGATGGAAAAGCTAACGGATATGGCGCCAAGAGAAATATTTATATTTGGCGCAATGGCAGTATTTATAGTGTGGATAGGAGTTTATCCAAATACATTCCTGAAGATTTCTGACAGATCAACAGCAAAAGTAATTCTTCAGGTTAATGCTCCGCCGCCTGTTAATATCAGTAATTGAATGCTTATAGAATAATAAAAATATGATAAACGACTTTCAGGAATTTAACGGAATACTTCCTTTTATAATATTAGGCGCGGGGATATTAGTCTCGGTTCTGATTGAGATATATTCTTCGAAAAGCGAGAAACTTCTTCCATGGTTTTCTATTCTGGTATTCTTAGCCGCAGGATTCCATTCGCTTTATTATGCAGCAAATATAAAAGTCGTTATGCAGAATATGCTCCTTACCGGAGGTGTGCCGAATATATTCCATTTTGTTTTTAATATCGGGGCCGCAATAGTATGCCTGCTTTCAATTGATTATATAAAGAAGCACGGTACATATTTTGGCGAATATTATATACTTCTGCAGGCCTCTGTACTAGGAATGATGTGCATGGCCGGGGCGAAAGATCTGTTTATGATATTTCTGGGACTTGAAATAATGTCGGTCTGCTTCTATGCATTAGCCGGACTTAACAGGAAGAAATTAAATGCAAACGAGGCATCATTAAAGTATTTTTTACTCGGCGCTTTTGCAACAGGATTTATTGTTTATGGCATAGCATTGATTTACGGATCAGCGCAGACAACCTCCATTGATATGATAACTGCATTATTTCCATTACTTTATAAGAATATAATCTTCATAACGGGAGTGATTTTATTCCTAATTGGTTTTTCATTTAAGATTGCCGCGTTCCCGTTCCATATGTGGGTGCCGGATGTTTACGAAGGATCAGCAACAACTATTGCAGGATTATTTTCAACAGGCGGAAAAGCTGCTGCCTTCAGCGCTATCATTGCCGCACTTTCTGCAATATTCAGGAGTTCAATACATACGTTTCTGCCTTACCTTGCAGCTATTTCAGTTCTCTCAATGTTATTCGGAAGCATTGTAGCAATTTCACAGAGTAATATTAAAAGAATGCTTGCCTATTCTTCAATAGCCCATGCTGGTTATATGATAATAGGATTGGCCGCAGGTAATTCTGAAGGAATCGCAGGCGTTATATTTTATCTTACGGCTTATACTTTTATGAACCTCGGCGCATTCGGAATAGTTTCACTAATTGAAGGAACCGGAGAAACTAATCTTGAATTGAGTTCTTATGCCGGACTTGCTGACAGAAGTCCAGTTTTAGCTGTGCTGTTATCTGTCTTCATGTTTGCATTGGCGGGTCTTCCGCCATTCGCCGGTTTCTTCGGCAAGTATTATGTCTTTATAGCCGCAGTTAAAGCAAACTTAACCTGGTTAGCTATTGTTGGTGTAATTTCGAGTGCGATCAGTGTATATTTCTATATCCGTATCATAGTTCTAATGTATTTCAGGGAAACTCAGAATGAATTTGAGATTAATATAAGTAATACGGGTCTGCTTGCAGTATTTATTTCCTGCATGCTTGTTATAATTTTAGGAATTACTCCGGGTTCAGTTATTAATATGATAGCTTCGTTCCTATAAAAACTGAAAAGAATTATTCATTAAATAATTTATTTTAATTCAATGGTTCCATTATATACTGCCTTACAAATAAGGGATTTGGATAACTTCGCTATTAATGAAGCCGGGATTCCCGGTATGTTATTAATGGAGAATGCTGCAGTAAACATTTCGAATGTCGTTAATGAAAAATTATCTGCTTTGGGAATTGGAAATAACCTGGGAATTATTTGTGGAAAGGGGAATAACGGAGGGGATGGACTTGCGGCAGCACGTCATCTGGCAAACGCAGGTTATGCAATAACCATAATTATGTTAGGAAAATTAAATGAATTATCTCCTGACTGCAGACTTAACCATGACATTCTCAAAAAACTTAACAGTCCCGATATTACTTTTATAAATTATTCCGGAATAAAGGATCTTAAATACCTTAATAAATGCGATGTAATAATTGATGCATTATTAGGGACCGGGGCCAAAGGCGAACTGAAAGAACCTTACCTTTCAATTATCAGGGAACTAAACAAACTAACTTCATATAAAATATCTATAGATGTTCCAACCGGTCTTGATGCCGATAAAGGATCAGGAGAATTAGTTTTCAAAGCAGATGTGACAGTAACACTTGCCGGTTATAAAAGAGGATTGTTCTTCAATGACGGCTACAATTGTTCAGGAGAGGTTGTGTTGAAGGGAATAGGTATTGATGAACGCATACTTGAAAATATGCATACAACTGATTACCTGATTGAACCTGAAGATGCATTGTCATTGCTTCCTGTTAAGGGAAAAGATCTTTATAAATATTCTGCCGGAAAAGTTCTTACTATCGCAGGATCTGTTAAGCTGCCGGGAGCGGCTGTTTTAACATCAAAGGCAGCTTTGAATATTGGCGCCGGCGCATCCATTCTGGCTTTTCCCAGGGCAGGAAGAAATCTTACGGCCCCAGCGTTATCAGAAGTAATAATGGAATGTTACGGTGAAACTGAAGAATTCCTGACAGCAGGGAATATTAAATCCCTTCAGGAAAAGATTGATTGGGCTGATGTTATTGCAATGGGTCCCGGATTAGGAAGAGATGAAAAAACTCAGGAAGCGGTTATTAAAATAGTTAAAGACAACCCGGATAAAAGGTTTGTCCTGGATGCTGACGCATTATTTGCCCTGGGAAATGGAAATTATACAAAAGTTAAACTAAAGAATTCCATACTTACACCTCATATTGCAGAATTTGCACAACTTTCAGGGATTGATATAAAGGAAATCGGAAAAGATTTATTATTTTACGGTCGTAAATTTTCGATGGAAACAGGCGCTATGCTTGTTCTAAAAGGAGCCCGCTCGATTATCTTTAATCCAGGCGGGGAAGCTTTTATAAATAGCGCCGGCAATGCCGGAATGGCAAAATTTGGAACAGGGGATGTTCTTACCGGTGTAATTGCCGGTTTATACTCGCAGATAAAGAATAGTGAAGACGCATCTGTATGCGGTGTTTATCTGCATAGTCTAACTGCTGATCTCCTTAAAAATAAAATGACTGAATTCAGTTATACAGCAGGAGATATAAGCGATTATTTGTTTGAATCAATTAAATTTCTGAGGGAGTCAATTGTTTAAATATTTAGAACTACATAAAAAACATTTCGTATACATGCCTTTAATATTTTATTGGCTGTTGATATTAACCTTAACATCACTCCCGGGAAATGAGATGCCCGATTTTAAGATCAATGATAAAATTGAACATTTCCTTGCTTTTGGAGGACTGGGCTTTTTATTGTTCTTATCTCTCCGGGTACAGGATAAATTTTCCTGGTTCAAGAAGCTGCCATGGTTATTTACTATTCTGATTGTTGCCGCGTATGCAGCTTTTGATGAATTGCATCAGCTGTTTATTCCCGGAAGATCATGCGATATTAAAGACTGGATAGCCGATATGATAGGTGTTACCATTGGAGTTGTTGCGATGGCAATAATGATATTTATTTTTGATAAAAAGAAAACGGATAGTTTACAGTCATGATTTGCTGCAATGAAAAACCCCGGTAATAAAGGCAGGAAAAATACTTCTTTTGTAAGCATAATAGCTGTTTGCATTGCTATAATTGATCTGTTCGTGATTTATTATGTTAAGTATAAAATACAGGGATTGTCTCTTAGTCATTTCAACCTGTTTTATATCGGCAATATACTAAACCTCATTTTTAGCGCAGCATTGGTCTTCGGTCTGATCCTTAATGTTTTTATTAAAAACAAGGTGTCAGACAAAGTAATTTTTATCTGTACATTAATGATGACTGTTTTCTTAATTGCAGGTATACTTAATGAATTCATTAAATTCCCTCTGCCTAAGATTTATATGATTGAACATACATTCCGTGATGTTCTAAATGGGTTCCTTTTCTCGCTGTATCAATTTGTGAATTTCATATTCTTATCGATAATCTGGCTCCATATAATGGGCGGAAGGGGATTACTCTTTCTGAATGCATCAGTTGATGCGGCAATCATAATGGTAGCGTTTCTTATTTTTGCATTTATTTATATTAACCAAAGCAAAAACCTTAGTAAAACTGAGATATACAAGGATAATGTTGCAGTGGTTTTGGGAGCTGCAGTCTGGACTAACAATGTACCAAGTCCAAGTCTTGCTTCCCGTGCCGAGAAAGCCCTGGAGCTTTACAAAATCGGCGTTGTTAAAAAGATTCAGCTGACCGGAGGAAATGCGCCTGGGGAATTAAGCGAAGCAGAGGTTGCATACCGCTACCTGAAGTCAAAAGGAGTAAATGCAAATGATATGTGGGTTGAGAAAAAAACCTCAAATACAGCCCAACAGGTCAGATTTGTGAAAGAGGAATTGATTGACAAAAAGCATATTGGAAATATTGTATTTATTTCAAACTCTTATCACCTGACAAGAATTAATGAAATATGCGGCTTTTTCCAAATAACTGCAGGAATTGAAGCTTCTGAACTTGCCCTGAGCTTCGATAAAGCAATTTATTATAAAATCAGGGAAAGTATTGCACTGCTAGTGTTTTGGTTTTTTGCATTATAACAAATAATACAATAATAAGTAGCAATATATATTCAGGAAAGTATTATTTTAAAGAGATTTATTTATATAAAGTTATTTAACAGATTGAACATAATATGTCCCAGATTTTTAAGAGAAGAATAGTTAGAGAAAAAGTCCTTCAGATCCTATACGCATTTGAAATGAATAAAGAATCGCTCCAATTGCTGACAAACGGTGTTCTTAGCGATGTTGAAGATAAAGCAGATAAAGAATTTGCTGAAAATCTGGTAAACAGAGTACTTATACACGCGAAAGACCTGGATATCAAGATTAAAGAGCGAGTGGATAATTGGGAACTTGGAAGGATTGCTCTTATTGACAGAATTCTACTGAGGATTGGCTTGTGCGAGCTTTATTATTTTCCTGAAATCCCTCCTAAAGTTTCAATAAATGAAGTAATTGAAATAGCTAAAGAATACAGCACTGCAGGAAGCGGTAAATTTATTAATGGTATTCTTGATGCAGTTTTGTCGGAATTGAAAGAATCGGGGAATCTTAACAAAACAGGCCGTGGATTAATGGAAGAAACGATTGCAAAGAATCCTCCGAAAAAATAATACGGATGAAAAATAAAGGGAAGATATTTGCATGGACTCTCTTCGACTTTGCGGACAGAGCATTCTCAGTAATCATAGTTACAGTTGTCTTTTCAAAATATTTCAGTAATCATGTCGCAGGCGGACGAAACTGGCTTTGGGGACTAGCAGTCAGCACTTCAATGGTTTTTGCAGCCATCCTATCACCTCCAATGGGCGCTATTGCCGATGCTTCAAGGAACAGAAAAAGATTTTTATTAGTACTTACCTTAGTATCAATTATCTGCACAGCACTAATGTTTTTTGTTCAGAAAGGGGATATACTTTTAGGACTTATACTATTTGTTCTGGCAAATATTGGCTTCGAAGCAGGACTGGTATTCTATGATGCTTACCTGCCTGATATAACCGAAAAGAAAAACTTTGGACGGGTATCAGGTTACGGATTCGCAATGGGCTATGTTGGGGCATGTCTGGTTTTATTAATTGTAATGCTCCTTCTTCCAAATGCAAATTCTCCGGATTATTATTTCTATATACGCCTCTCTTTTGTAGTCGCTGCCGCTTTCTTCTTTATCTTTTCACTCCCAATATTTTTGTTTCTGAGTGAACCTAAAAGAGAAGTTGTAGTTAAAACCGGACTAATTAAAAAGGGAATAAAAGAAAGCTTCGGAACCCTGCAAGATATTTTTCTGCATCATAAATATCCATCTATGGCGAGGTTCCTTTTCGCTTTCTTTCTTTATAACGATGCTATTATTACTATCATTGCCTTCGCTTCGATTTTTGCCGCTAATACACTTAAAATGACAGATGCTCAGGTTGTGTATTTCTTTGTAATAGTGCAAAGTACTGCCTTTGCCGGTTCGGTTATATTCGGAATAATCTCAGACCATATAGGCCCTAAAAGGACAATTACAATAACGCTGGTAATCTGGCTAATAGTTGTTGTGGGAGCATTTTTTGTTCAGACTATAATACAGTTTTATATTGTGGGATTAGTTGCAGGTATTTCAATCGGTTCCTCACAGTCATGCAGTCGGAGTTTAATGGCATTAATAACTCCAAAGGATAGAGAAGCAGAATTCTTCGGATTCTTTGACGGATTGTTTGGTAAATCCTCTGCTATAGTTGGACCCTTATTTTACGGGATAATAGCTGACATATTTAATGACCGATTTGCCGCACTTGCCTTAAGTTTATTCTTTATTGCTGGACTCGTGATTATTCAAAAAGTTAAAGTTCCTCAATTTAAATCAGTTAATGTATAATTATGAAGGTTGAGAAAAATAAATCGCTTAAATACGATAACACATTCGGAATTGATGTTAATGCACTGCAGTATGTGAAAATTTATGATGAACAAGAACTAAAGTCTTTATTGGAAATGAGCGAGTTCCGGAAAGAAAAGAAATTAGTACTGGGAGGCGGAAGTAATATTCTTCTAACGGAGGATTTTAATGGTATAGTCATTAAAAATGCAATAACCGGCATTAAGATTATCTATGAAGATAAGGATACTGTTCTTGTGAAAGCAGGGGCAGGTGTGGTCTGGAATGATCTGGTTCTATTTTCAGTGGAAAAGAATCTTGGAGGAATTGAAAACCTAATTCAGATTCCCGGTACTGTAGGCGCCGCACCAATTCAGAATATTGGCGCTTATGGTGTTGAATTGAAGGATACTTTTCATAGTCTGAAGGGAATATTTACCGATACATGCGAGGAATCAGTTTATGAAAAAGATGAATGCAGGTTCGGTTACAGGGATAGTATTTTCAAAACTGAATTAAAAGGGAAATTTATTATAACCTATGTAATACTGACATTGGTAAAAAATCCAAAACCTATTTTAAGTTATGGATCTGTCAAGGACGAGCTGGATAAACTCAATAAGACTGAATATTCTATAAAGGATATCAGTGATGTAATTGCAGGAATTCGAAAAGCAAAACTCCCAGATCCTGTTGAAATTGGAAATGCCGGCAGCTTCTTCAAGAACCCGGTAGTTAATAATGAGCTTTTTAAAGATCTCAAAAAGCAGTATCCTGATTTGCCCGGATTCAGTTCAGAAAAAGACACTGTGAAAATTCCTGCGGGATGGCTGATAGAGAAATGCGGGTGGAAGGGTAAAAGGATCAAAGATGCAGGGGTTCACGCGCAGCAGGCATTAGTCCTTGTAAATTATGGCAATTCTACAGGCAATGACATGCTTTCGCTTGCCGGGGAAATTAAAATATCAGTTTATAAAACTTTTGGTATTGAGCTAACCGAAGAAGTGAACATCATTTAATAGTCCTGAAACACATCCGGCCATAAATCAGCTTCACAGTATTGATTTAATATGCTTATCTGTTTAATTTTTAACGCAATAAGCATATTAACGTGAAGGAATTTATATGGCAGACAATAAAATTTTATCCGCATATGAGAAAGCATCAGAGCAGGGGATTGATCCGAGATGCATTCCCCTGAAACTTAACGGCCCTATACCTGAAGACGAAAAGATAATTTATCCCGGTTATATTGAAGAAGACCACGAGACATGGAGTTTCCTTTTTCAGCGTCAGATGCAGTTTCTTCCGGGGAGAGTCTGTGATGAATATCTGCAGGGTGTGAAAAGATTGAATTTTACTCAGGACAAAATACCTTCGCTTAGAAACCTTAGCGCTGTATTTAAAAGAGAAACCGGGTGGGTAATTGGAAGAGTACCAGGACTTATTCATGAACAGGACTTTTTTGAACTCCTGCGTAGGAAAGTTTTCCCTTCTACTGATTATATAAGGGGGAAAGATGAACTTGACTATACACCCGCACCTGATCTTTTTCATGATATGTTTGGCCACATGCCTCTGCTTACTGATAAAACATTCGCATCGTTTTATCAGATGTTCGGTGAAGCGGCCTTTAACGCCACGGGGATACAGCGCAAATGGCTGGAGACTTTTCATTGGTTCACAGTTGAATTCGGCCTTATTAAAAAACCGGAAGGAATGAGAATTTACGGCGCTGGTATAATATCCTCACTTGGCGAAGTACAGCATGCTCTTTCAAAAGATGTTAAAGTTAAAGAGTTTAAAGTATCGGAACTGATAAATCAGGAGTATGATGTTTGGCATTTGCAGCCGGTTCTTTTTGCCATTGATTCTTTTGAACAATTAGAATCTGAATTCAAAATATGGACTAAAAAAGAGGGGTTGATAATGTGATCCATAATCACTTAATAATTTGAATAACCAATCACTTTTAGGTAACTTGTTGTAAGTAAAATATTTAATGTAAAAAGTATTCACTTTTTTTCTATCGTGAGATAGTGATATAGTGAATATGATAAAATTCAAATTAGGAGATCATATAATGTTAGAAGTCGGCAAAAAAGCCCCTCTATTTAAATTAAAGAATCAGGATGGAAAGGATGTTTCAATTGAAGATTTTAAGGGGAAAAAAGTAATACTTTATTTTTATCCAAAAGATGATACACCGGGATGCACAAGAGAAGCCTGTAACTTCAGAGACGACCTGTCCGAGTTCAAAGGATTGAATGCGGCAATTGTCGGAGTAAGTCCTGACACAGTTGAATCACACAAGAAATTTAAGATCAAATACAGCATTCCTTTTGATCTTCTGGCAGATGTTGAAAGAGAAGTTTGCGAGAAATATGAAGTCTGGAAAGAAAAGAATAACTACGGCAAGAAACTGATGGGGGTGGAAAGGACCACATATATTATTGATGAAAAGGGAGTAATCAGTCATATCTTCAATAAAGTAAAAGTTGACGGACATAACGAAGAATTAAAACAAGCTTTGGAAAAATAAACAGGATTATAAATGCTTTATGTAACAAGGCGTGAGAGATTCAGTGCAGCCCACCGGATGTTTAACCCCAAATTTACCGATGAGCAAAATGCCGCTGTTTTCGGACCCTGCAGTAATCCTAACTGGCACGGCCATAATTATGTATTGGAAGTGATTGTTGCCGGGCTGCCGGATAAGGATACCGGGTTTGTAATTGATATACATACCCTGAAAAAAATAGTTCGGGAAAATGTTATATATAAGGTGGATCATAAAAACCTGAACCTCGATACGGATTTTATGCAGGGAATCCTTCCATCATCTGAAAATATTGCAATTGCCATTTGGCAGCAGCTTGTCCACAAAATCCCTTCAGGAAAACTCTATTCAGTTAAGCTTTACGAGACTGAAAATAATTATTTTGAATATAAAGGAGAATAAATTTTGGATCAAAACAAGGTTCAGAGAATTGTAACAGATCTTTTACTAGAAATGGGAGAAGATCCCAACCGGGAAGGACTTCTCAGCACTCCTAAGAGAGTCGCTAAATCTTATGACTTCCTTACTTCCGGTTACAATATGGACATTAAAAAAGTGATGAACAATGCCATCTTCGAAGAGAAATATGATGAGATGGTAATAGTAAAAAATATTGATTTCTATAGTTTGTGCGAGCACCACATGCTGCCGTTTTACGGCAAGGTTCATATTGCTTATTTACCCGGAGGGAAAATATTAGGTCTTAGTAAGTTTCCAAGGATAGTGGAGGTGTTTGCCAGAAGACTCCAGGTGCAGGAAAGAATGACCCAGCAGATTGCAGATACACTGATGGAATATCTTAATCCCCACGGCGTTGGAGTGGTTACAGAAGCATACCATATGTGCATGATGATGCGTGGTGTGGAAAAACAAAATTCTTCCGCTACATCAAGCGCTATGCATGGGATATTCCGGGAAGACACGAGAACAAGATCTGAATTCCTGAACTTAATAAGGACTAAAAATCTTTGATGACAAAAAATAAATCGGGGATCTGGATTACCGGAGGAAGTTCCGGCATCGGTAAAGAGGCAGCAAAAGAATTTGCACGAACAGGATGTGAAGTGTTTGTTTCCGCCAGAAGGGTGAGGGAGCTTGAAAGATTAAATGAAGAACTTGAAAAAGAAAAACTATCCGTTAAATATTACCCATGTAATGTAGCATCAGCGCCCAACGTTGACCAGACAATTAAAAAGATCATTGGGGAGCATCCAATAAACTGTTTAATCAATAATGCGGGTGTTACTTCTTTTAAAGCTGCTGAGGATAATTCAGTTCAGGAAATAAACGATATTATTAATACTAATCTGCTGGGTTCCATTTATGCGATTAAGTATATACTGCCTCATTTTATTATGCAGGGGAAAGGAACTATTATAAATATAATATCATCTGCCGCAAGGAAAATATTCACCAACAGTTCTGCATATACTGCTTCAAAAGCAGGATTGCTGGGATATTCAAATGTGCTGAGGGAAGAGGTGCGAAAGTTTAATATCCGTGTTATAAATATTCTTCCCGGCGCAACTGAAACTCCGATGTGGTCCCCAGAAATAAGGAAAGAGAATTCAGCACGTATGATGACAAGCGAAGAAGTGGCCCGGCTGCTTGTATGGGTTTATTTGCAGGAAGGGAATATGGTGCCTGAAGAAATTATGATCAAGCCCATTGAAGGGGATCTATAGATATAAAAAATCCCCGCTCCTGCGGGGATTCATTTAATGCGGGATGACTATCAAATTACTATTTATGCCAGTGGTGCATCATTCTTTTGTGTCTTCCATGCATGAACCACTGAGGATTATCTTTAGCAATTTTCTGCTGTTCTGGTGTCAGCAGTTCCCAGATATCCATTAAATGATTTGCTCTTGAGAGAGCCATCTCATCTTTTATTTTATTTATCTTTCCAACCTGGTCCAAAACATCGGCACGTGTGAAATTAGCTTTGCCTTTTATTTCTTTAAGATCAAGCATAGCTTTCTTCAGATCACCCTTCATATCAATAGATTTCTTCATCTGAGCTGTTCTAAGGGATTTAATTTTATCCTTCTGTTGGTCTGTTAAATGTAATTTCTCACCAATGGCCTTCATTTGACTGAACTCCTTACGGTGACCATCCTTGCCCTGACTGTCTTTTCCCGGTCCTTTTGGCTGGGCATAGGCAAATGATGCTGCGATGGACAATACAATAACTAACAGAACTATTTTTATCGATGACATATTTTATTACTCCTTTAGTAAAATTTCGTAAGTTTGACATATAATTAAATGAATAGGTTTAAAGGTTAGTGATTAAACCGTAGAGAGTATTTTCTTGTCGAATTAATGAAAACAAAAGCAGAGATGTCTGAAAATACGGATTTTGAACTGGTAAAGAAATTCCTTGAGGGGGACGAAAGTTCCTTCAACAGAATAATAAATAAGTACCAGCAAAAGATCTACTGGCATGCAAGACGTATGACCGGTACTCACATGGATGCAGATGAGGTTGTTCAGGAAGTTCTTATTGTTATGTATAAAAAGCTGAAAGATTTTCAGTTTAAGTCATCTCTGTATACATGGATATATAAAATCACATCCACAAGAAGCATAAACTTCCTGAATAAGAAAAAGATTAAAAGATTTATGTCGTTTGAAGATGCTTCATCTTCGGAGACCAGCAGCAAAGAAGATATAATCGGCGATATTGATACAAGGAATAAGATTAAGAAACTTGATGAACTTCTGCAGATGCTTCCCGCAAAGCAGAGAGAAATATTTATATTAAGGAATGTTGACGGTCTTTCATATGAAGAGATATCAAAAATAACAGGTAAAAGTGTCGGTGGATTAAAGGCCAATTATTTCCACGCATTTAACAAAATTTCGGAGAAGATGAAAAATGAATTCCCAGAATGAAAAAATACTGAGGTATATTGACGGGGAAATGTCTGAAAAGGAAAGATTCCTTTTCGAGGAGGAATTAAGAATTTCTCCGGATCTGCAGAAGCAATTGAATACTTTCCAATCTGTGAATAAAGTATTCAATATATATTCAGAACCGGCGGCAGACGAATATTATTTCCGTAACATGGTTTCAGGATTTAGAGCTAAACTTCCGGGAAAACTAAAGAGATTTCCTCTTCAGAGTGTTGCGTTTGGAACCGTATCTATTGTAATTGCCTGCATGTTCCTGTTTCTACTGTTGAATAAATCGGACAATATAGAGAAGATTGCTGAAAACTTAAATGAACATCAGTTAACTGAACTTATTAATACTTATTCTTCTGATAAGACTGTAAGTGAAGTTGTGGCTTCCGAAATTGCATCAGATGCATCAGCTGAAAATGTTGTTGACACTCTTTATTCGAAAGAATTATTAGTTGCACCTGAAGCAGTTTCATATTATTTTGCGGACAGGCGATCAGACCTTACCTCTGTTATTTCGGATATAAATCAGGAAGAAGCAGACAACATTTACAATGAAATGATAAATAAAAAATATTATTGAGATTATAAAATGAAAAAATTATTAAGCTTCACCGGACTATTATTCATTTTGATCGTTCTAAATGTTCCTAAGATATCAGCACAGGATACAGGATCGCGTCCCTTTCTGCGCCGCGGACCGATGAAGAAAATAGAAGAATTGGAAAAAATAAAGATACTCGATGTCCTGAATATGGATGAGGCGACTTCTGTAAAATTCTTTACAAGAAAGAATCAGTCGCGCGACAAGATATTTAACTACGAAGATAAAATAATAGATATACTGAATAATATTGAAGCAGAAGTTAAAAAAGGGAAGGACAAGGATGCCGGTAAAATTCAGAAATTAAATGAAGATTTTATATCTGCAAACATTGAAATTGAGAAAGAGAGAATGAATTTTATTAGGTCCCTTAATGAAATCCTTACACCGGAACAAGTTGGTAAATATATCGTTTTTGAGAAAAGATTCAGAGAAGAGATAAGGGATCTCCTGATAAAGGAAAGATCTAAGCATAATAAAGGGAAGAATTAAAAAAAATCAACAATTATCTTAGAATAAAGTTGATTTTATCCCCTGGCAGTTATATTTTTGGACTCCTGAAAAGCGGAAGTGGTGAAATTGGTATACACGCTACTTTGAGGGGGTAGTGCCGTAACTGGCATAGGGGTTCAAGTCCCCTCTTCCGCACTTAAGAAAAAAGGCCGTCAAATGACGGCCTTTTTAGTTTTAAAGGCATTCTGATGTATTTATGAGACAAGGTTTGTTAAAAAAGGACAGAGATATTTATTACAACAGCAGACAGATTCGGTTCGCCTGAATCTTTATTTAACAAGTTCATCATATTGTATTTTATGCTTCCATCAAGAGTAAAAAGGAAAGGAATTTTAACTTCTGCTCCGGCTCCAATGTCTAATCCGGTTCTTGAAAGGGAGGGCACCGGCGAAGAAAAGCCTGCCGGTAAATTGAATGAACCCGAGCCTGCGGCGATATTATTGAAACCTAAATCAATGGCTAAATATGGACTTACTAGCCCCGGTAATAATGAATATTCTACACCAATGCCATATGATAATATTTTTTGGGTATATGAAACACTTAGTGATGAATTGTCATAAGTTCCATTCAGAAAATGATAATTAACAAATGCTACAGGAGTAATTGGGACTAAAGGAATATCTAATTTTATTTTGGCTCCGACATGGTAACCTGCTGTATAGGAGAAATTGGAACTACCATTAGAAAAAATAGATAGCCCTCCTCCTAATCCTAATTTCAGTCCTTGAGCCATTGTGGTACCCGAAAAGGAAAAAAGTATCAATAAGATGCTAACGCTGTATAACTTTTTCATAATTAACCTTTAGATTTATGATTCTTTTGTTATCGATAATAAGTTAATAAATATTTTCTTTATTTACATTAACTAATTCTCTTAACATCTGAAATAACATATATTTTTAGTAGTTTTAAGCCTCGAAAACTTAGGTTTTTAGTTATTTATTAGAAAAATGGTTTTAATTCAGTTTATCAGGCAATAATGAGAAAACTATTTCTATTTTTTATTTGTTTCCTTACATACATATCCGCGCAGACAGTTTCAGAGAAATATGATGCAGGTATGAAGGCATATAATTCCTCGCAATTTGTTGAAGCTCACCGCATATTCGACTCAATTCTTAAAGAACGGTCAACATATGATGAACTTTACGCTACTGCAACTTATTATTCATCAATGTCATTACTGAATATGGGTAATTCTGACGCAGCGGCAGTAGGGTTCGATTATCTGGTAAGGAATTTCAGCTGGTCTGATTTCCGTGATAATTCTTTGTATGAACTGGGAATAATTTATTATGATCACAAGGATTATTCATTAAGCCGTGGTTATTTAATAAAATTACTCGACGATTATCCTGAATGCGATTATTCAGGTTCTGCCTTGTATTGGGTGGGGGAATCATATGCAAAAGAAAATAAACTTGATGATGCAGTAAACTTTTTCCTGAAGGCAATTCAGGACAAAAGGAACAATAAATTTATTGATTATACAATCTACTCGCTTGCATCAATTTATGAGAAGATCGGTAATAATGAAAATGCCCAAAAGTATTATGACCAGCTGATTTCTTATCATATGGAAAGTCCGCTGGTACCTGCAGCAAGAATAAGACTGGGTATGTGTTATTTCAAGCTGAAAGACTATCAGTCCTCAATACTCGAACTTAATAATCCTGCACTTTCAGATCTTCCGCGGGATAATTATTCAGAATGTCTTTATTACCTGGCTAATTCCTATTACCGTGCGCAGGAATATGCAAGCGCAGAGAAAACATATATGGAAATTCTGCATAGCTTTCCCGGGGTAACAATTACACGCGAAGTGAAGTACGGACTTGGCTGGTCATACTTCCAGCAGAAAAAATATAATGATGCCTATAAGATATTCAACTCCATATCAGATGGAACGGATTCAATTTCAATTAAATCTTTTTATTGGAAGGGAGAGTCAAAAAGATATGCGGGGCAGGAATCAGATGCGCTGGAAATATACGAGAACTTCATAGCAAAATATCCTGACAATAAACTAGCCGCGGGTGTTCAGTACCAGTTTGGTGTTTTATACTATAACGCAAGGAAGTATGAGATTTCCAAAAAGTATCTTGAGAGTTCATTAGCTTCTTATGACAATTTGGTAAAGTGCAAAGGATATACTATGCTCGGGGAGATAGCTTTGCAGGAGAAGAATTATTCTGCTGCGCGGGATAATTTCAGCAATGCTTTAATTGTGACAAATATTAACCCTGAACTTCAGAACTGTGCGCAATTGGGTATAGGGACTGCATATTTTTATCTTAATAATTACAAGGAAGCTCTTTCCAATCTTTACGAAATAGATAAAAGAGATCCGAATTTTGAGAAGAATAAACTGAACTTCTATCTTGCAGAAAATCTTTATTCTTCAGGTCAATATGAACAGGCAGTTACGCGTTATAATAATGTTGATCCTGCTGATAAATCTTTGGGAAGCCAGGCAATGTATGGAAAGGCGTATGCGCTTTTCAATATGAAACAATTTGAGCACGCTGCTGAGATCTTTTCTGAGTTTACAAAGCGTTACCCTGATAACAGTAAGGTTACCGATGCAAAACTCCGGCTTGCAGATTGTTATTACGGCAGCAGGAATTTTAACGCAGCTGCTTTAGTTTATAAAGATATTTATAAGGATGACAAGAGTGTATTCGATAATCCTTTTACATATTTCCAGTATGCTCAATCATTATTCAAGGGAGGGAAGAATTCTGAAGCAATTAATGAATTTAGAAATCTTCAGCAGAAATTTCCTAATTCGGAGTATGGGGACAAATCTCTTTTCCTTATTGCATGGATTACTTTCGAGCAGAAAAACTATAAGGGGGCAATTGAGTCCTACCGGGATATAACAAATTCATATCCTGCTACAGCGTTGAAACCTAATATTTACTATTCCATAGGTGACTGTTTTTATAAACTCGGTCTTTATGACTCAGCGGTTGTAAGCTATCAGCAGGTACTTGGGGAATTTCCGACGGCTGTTATAATTCCTGATGCGGTAACCGGACTCCAGAACTGCTTTGTTGCCCAGGGTCGAGCTGAAAATGTTATTATTCTTATAAATGATTTTATAACTAAGAACCCCGGCTCAGTATTCACTGACCGTCTGTATTTCCGGAAGGGGGAATTGTATTACAGCCAGAAGCAATATGATCTTGCTAAAAGCATGTTCATGAATTTCATCAATCAGTTTCCTGAGAGCAAACTTGTTCCTGATGCCTGGTTCCTTATGGGTAAAAGCTGCGAGTATTCAGGTTTGGGTGATGAAGCGATTCAGGATTTCAGTAAAGTATTTACGAGTTACTCCGAAAGCGAATTTGCCGGAGAAGCAGTTATAGAAATGGGAACAATATTTAACGATCAAAAGAAATATGATGCTGCGATAGATGTTTTTAACAAGGCAATCGACCGGATCTCTCAATCGCCGCGAATACCTGAAATTAAATTTATGAAAGCATTAACTCTTACGAATAAAGGAGATATTAGCGGAGCTTATGAAGTATTCGGCGATCTGGTAATGAATTACACAGGCAGTGTATATTCTGATAAATCAAAAATGGAACTTGGACTGGTAGAACTGTCAGCCCAGAGATATGATAATGCGGAGACATATTTCAAGTCGTTATCTGATACGCGTACAGACGACCTGGGCGCCAAGGCGCAGTATTATCTGGGGGTTCTGAATTATGATCAGAAGAAATTGCCTGAAGCGGCTACAGCATTTGTGAGGGTTAAAACTGCTTTCTCCGGTTATGACGAATGGCTTACCAGATCTTATCTCAAGCTGGGAGATGTTTATGTTGACATGAAAGATTTAACAAGCGCAAGGGAGATGTATAAATTTGTTGCGGCTAAACATAAGGGCGATGCTTACGGCCATGAAGCTCAGATAAAATTGAGGGGCATAAAATGATAAATAAAATATCAATATTACTTTTGCTTTTATCAGTGGTCTGCTTTTCACAGGATGATAAAAAACAAACTACAGGAGCCGAACTTCCTGATTTTGTGAATTCAGGAAATGAGAATTTGCCGGCAGCAAAGAAACCCAATCCGAATTATGTTTCTATTATTGCTGAAGATTTTCTTAAACCTTATTTCTCATCCGAGCAGCTTGAGATAAAGGAATTTGTTAATCCTATAAAGGAAAATATTAACCTTAAAGATTCAGTTCATTATGTATCAGGAAGATTCAGCGCCGGGGTTGGGTATTACAGTCTTCCCGTACTTGGCATTCTTTATACAAATCCATATGACGGAGGAATATTTGAGTGGTATGGTTCTGCGCTGAACACGAGGGCATACATTCCTAACAGCGATAAATATGATTTGAACGGGGGACTGAATCTCACACTTTTCGGAAGCAACAGTGGTTCATTTTTACCGGGTACCGAAGTGAAATTTCATGGAGGTTTTGATTTTGATTCCTATAAATTTTATGCCTCGCCTCTTCCTGAAACCAGAAGATCATTAACCCTGGCAGATTTTTCGGTAAAGGCAGATAATTTTCTGAATGATTATTTTGTGTTTTCAGCTGAAGCCGGAGATGAATATTCAACACTTAAAAATGAGAATTACTCTGAGAACCTGGCAAACTTTAAGGGCTTTGCAAAGCTAAGGTTCTCAAATTTCTACCTAAGCGGCGATGTACAAATAAAGAAACAATATTATACAAGGGATGTTGAATTCAGCAGCACGGCCGGATATTTTGGAATAAATCCCAAAGCGGGATTTATGATAAATGACGCAATGAACGCAGAGGTTGGATTTAATTATTCCAATGCACTTTCCAAGTCATACTTTACTCCTTATGCTTCGCTGGCTTTCAGATTTGATAAAAGCTTATCTATTTTTGGAGAATACGATCCTCATACGGAATTTCTTAACAGTGCCTGGTTCCTGAAAAAGAATCCCTGGTTTAATACAAATAATTTTGTGAATGGGGTAGTTGATTATACTGGTTCATTCAAGGCTGCCATTAAGTACGAGTTTGAAAAGTATTATCAGATTAATGGCGGAGTAAAAATACTGACCTCATCAAACCTACCATACGTTGCAAATTCCCAAACGGGGGGATGGTTTGATGCGGCATACACTGACGGGCACATTATTACAGCCTTCGGCGATCTTCTGTTTTATACGGGTCCGAACGGGTATTTCTATGGCACGGCAGATTTTACAATATCAAGCGACACTGCAAAACTGAGAGTCCCTTACATTCCATGGTCAGATGCATCACTAGCATACGGTTATCGTTTTGCAAAGATGAAGATGGATACGGAAGTTAAGTTAAAATACACATCTGATGTTTATACTGATCTCCTGAATCATTCAAAACTCAATAATAATATTGATTTGGGTTTGAAGATATCATATCAGTACAGACCTAAATTTTTAATTACACTTGAATTATCGAATATTCTTTTCCGGAAGAATTATATATGGCAGGGTTATGAAGAAATGCCTTTTAATATTACTGCCGGTCTTAATATTATTTTGTAATAATTTGTTTATATTTAGACAATGACCAAAGCAGAAATTATAAGGAAACTCGCCAAAAGAGCAGGTATTACAGACCTGGATGCTAAAGTGTTTTTCGAAGCATTCCTTAGGAAGGCAGTACTGCGTTTAAATCCGGGAGATTCAGTTAAAGTAAAGGGGTTTGGTTATTTCCAGCGCCGCACAGGAAAGGTGAAAAATCATGCAGATACAGACATCAGCAAGGCGCTTGCAGACCTCATAGTATTCTACCCGTTTAGAAGTGAAAATGAAGATGGAAATGAAAACCTGATCTTTAATGTACCGGAAAGGGCAGAAGAAGAGTATAATTTAATTGATTCTTACTTCAGCATTAGTTTCGGCAAGCCTGTTATTCCATTGAAGGATGCGAACCTGTCGGAGTTCTACATTCCTCCAGTAGGGAATGAGCTGATCCGGTTAATAGAGTCCAGGGCTGAAAAACTTCTTGATGAAACAGAAGTAGTTGAAAATTATATTAAGGGAAATGAATTATTACTGATTGATGCGGGCATATTAAATCCTAATCAGATGGAAATCAATTGGGATGAGTCGAATATAGCCCGTGGAGCAACCGGTGAAATATTTGCTGTTTCAGAAGAGCAGTCAAATGATATTTCAGATAAAATTACATGGGATTTTGGGGAAGACCTGGACAAGCAGATTCAGGAAGAATCTATATTGGATACAGGCAGTGAAGATAAATTATTCGTGGATTATGATGACCTTAAAGGAATAAGCTGGGAATTCGGGCAGGATGAAGAAAAGGAGAAGGAACCTTTTAAGCCCATTGTTACAGAAGAGGAACCCAAAAAGGAATATGAAAAGCCGGAAATAAAAGAGTCTGCCGGAGAAGAAGCTGCTAAAGAAGAAGCAGCCGAAGAGCCGGATGAGTTTAAGAGGGTAAAATCATTTACCAGCAAACATAATATTGACCAGAATAATTTCGGTCTAACGAAATCAGAGATGGATCTTAGCTGGACATTTGGTCAGGATGATGCTGATGAAGATTCTGCGCTGCTGAAAAGCATCACGCAGGAGATAAATGAAGAAGGGTTTGCAGAAATAAAGCAGACCAGGCGCAAATATAAGTTTGAGACTGATATAAAAGAACCGTCGGAAGAGGAACAGAAACAAGAACCTTTATCCGGCAAAGAAATTATTACAGAGACTGAACCTGAACGTGAGCAGGAATTTGAGCGTGAACAGGAACCTGAACCGGAACCGGAAATTGATGTATTCAAAAAGCAGAAGTATGTAAGACTTCCTGAGACTGAATTTATTCCTGAGCCGGAAGAGGAAGGAGACAAGGCAGCTGAAATTTATCCTAAGATACCTGAGAGAACTCCATCAGATACAAAAAAGAAGGGGTTAGGTATATTTGTAATAAGCGCGCTTGTTCTTGTGCTTTGCGGAGCAGTACTTATTTATGTCAAGATGTCCCATTTTATAGGCACGAATCATTTTGCAAAGAAGACAGAAGCAGTGAGAACAAATGTTTCATCTGTAACAATAGAAAGGGATTTTGACATACCGGTTACATATCCTTACATGCAGGACAATTCAGTAAAGCCCCCGATAGATCCATTCACTGGGAATTTATCAACTACGGTTGAATCGAAAGAAAATCAAACCCAGGGAGAACAGCCGCCTGCAGAAAAGGAGACTCCGAAGGTTGAAACAAAAAGTGATGGTTCTAATTATAAACCGATAAAGCTTAAAGAGTTTATATTTCAGTCGGGGGATAAATATTTAGTACAGGTTTCCTCATGGCCGACTGAACCTGCGGCATTAAAGCATGCTTCGTATTTTAAGAACAAGGGATTTGATACAGAGATCGAGAAGGCATATCTTGGAAAGGGATACTGGTACCGGGTACGTGTAGGTTATTTTAAGTCAGAAAGCGAAGCAGAAAACTTTTATAACAAGTACAAATAAAACTAATTTAGATTAGTCCGGTGATTGTACTTCAGTTTTAGTGTCGTGTTCATCAAACAAATCGCTGTAATACATTCTGTAAAACAAATATTCAATAATTGACAGAAGTGTTAGGGAACAGGTATCCCTGTCAAAATAAAGTCCAAACCCTTTAGTTTCCATCAGCAATTTAGCAATCATGCCAGTAATTGACCAGCCGACAGCGAAGAGAATTCCAATAAGCGCAAGGTTCACAAAACCGGAGGAGAGGTTCTCGTCCTGCCATTTTTTAGTAAATACAATAAGAGTAAAAACGAGGTGTCCAAAAAAGATAAAAGCTGTTATCATTTTCCGATAGTGCTCCTCTTATTAAGAAAAGTCATGCCAAGTACACCGCCGATCATTCCGAAGATAGAATCAACGATAACATTGCCGGCCAGGACAGTAAAAGTATAGATGGGAGAGAACCCGTATGTCCGAATGTCATTTGCCATGCTGTGATAAATCCTTAGCATCTGGTCAAATATACCGCTGAACGAGGGAGCGAACCTTGAACTTCTGAGCATACTTTCCATAGCGGGGAGGCCCTGTACAAAATCATTAGTATGAGTAACGAAGGTGATGATAGTTTCAAACATAGCAGAGAAGAAGGCGGCCCAGAGGCCAGTCATTAGTCCAAACAATATCGCCATAGAAGTTTTGATAGGCAGCTCGCCGTTATTCAATTTAATATGGAGAATTAAGGCATAAAGGCTAGCCAGGGGGATAATTACGCAGCATCCGATGGTTCGGACCCAGGGGACAGAAACAAGAACTGCAGCGCCGAAACCAGTAACCAAAGAGGGAAGATATTTATTTTTCATCAGATGTACTTAAAGTCAAAAAAAGTGATTCAATTTGGTTCAAAATATAAATAAATAGAATTGAACCTGAAAATATTCCGGTTAAAGATGCAATATATTTTGAATAAGAATACAATCCAACATTATAAGAAAATATATCTGCAAACATGATAAATAAAGACAAAATGAAGTATTTGAAGAGACCTTTGGGCGAAAGTTTAAGGAATAGCGATAGGAAGGAAAAAACAAAGGCGCCGAGGTACAATCCGAAGCATCTTGAGCAGACTAGGAGCTGCTGACCGTTAATGGAGATGCACTTATAGGATTGCTGGTGGCAGACATTGGCGAATAGTTTTTTAACAAAGGGGGTAAAAATAATAAGTCGGCTTGAAGCGAAGAGAACCGGGAAAGCAATACCCGTCATCCAGATGAGGAGGAGGAGGAAGAGGATGATGCGGATTGCAAAGGAGTTTTTCATATTAATATAATATCAGAGATTCTTCGCTACGCTCAGAATGACAAGCAATAAACAAATTGACAAGTATCAGGGTTTCTGAAACACGACAATTTTCTTAGATGTCAGCACATATAACTTCGAATTGAACATGAAAGAAGCCTTGATATCTCCAGCCGAGTCACCCATATCGACATTTAATTTTTCAGCTTTACCGAAGCCCTTATTAAGGTCGAATAAATAAATATTATTATTAGAATTTATTGTCAGATAATTATAAACGATTTTAAGAGAAGAAAGGGCTTCAGGGGAGATATTTTCACCGATGCCATTTCCGAAAAGATCGAAAGTAAGGACTCTTTTATCATCCAAAACGTATATATTATTTCTCTGGTCAACGGAAATAGAAGTAGGGGCGTGAAGGGCATAGCGGCCGTAATCATAGCCGCCGAAATTCTGAATATAATTTCCGAACATATCATATTTAACGATACGTTTATTTTCGGAATCAAGGATGAACATATCGCCCTGGTTAGAAATAACGCAACCCATAGGGTAACCGAAGCGGCTGTTGGGGTCTTCATTATCTCTAGTAGTGAGCGAGGAGACAAAATTAAGGTCTTTATCGAATCTTTCTATGCGGTGGTTATTTTTATCAGCAACATAGACGCTGAGGGGGGTAGCAAAAATATCAGCAGGGTAATCGAACTGACCTTCCTGCCATCCATAGCCGCCTGATTCCTTGATACTTTTGCCCAGGGAGTCGATTTTAAGGATTTGATTATTTCCGGCATCTGTAATAAAGATAAAACCTGCGGCATTTATGTGAAAAGAAGTTGCATCCTCGAAAGAACCGATAGAGTACTTATAAGTATACTTCTGCGCGAAGGCAATAGACGAAATAAACAACAGGGCGAATAATATTTTTTGCATATGTAAAAGATTAATTAAAAAGTAAGGTGCAAAATGTGAAAATGTGAGTTGTTTTGCAAGGAAAATCTAAATAAGAGAGACAAAGGATCTGACGACAGAAACTAAGGGAAATATAAAGCTAAAACAATAGACCAAAGGGATGAAAATAGAGTTAGTGAATAGAAGTTATGTGACGGTTGATCTTTTTTCGGATATTTTCAACCTGTCTAACGGATAATTTATATTTCCGCGCTATATCTCTATTGGGTTTTCCATTCAACCTTTCTTCGAACAAAAGCTCGTAGAGCAAATTTTTCTTTTCGAGAGAAGAGCAGCATAGATCGATGAATTCCTTTGACTGGAAAATAGGGGATTGTTCAAAAGGATCATCGAATTGAGCAATGAATTCGTTTTTGGAGCTTTTCTTGCAAAGCAGGGTATCATCCTCAGAAGACGGTTCACCTTCATCATCCTCATCCCAATGGGGGAGAGGGATAGTTTTTTGTTCTGATCTGAATTCATGGGACATATCCCATTTAATGAGACTAAGGAAATATTTGACTAATTCAATCTTAGTCATCAAATAGGTTTTGTCATCCTTTTTAAATTTGAATTGAGGGGAATCCTTAGAGGGATCAATAACGATAGTATATTTAAGGATTATTTCCCGAGCATTATTTATATAGTCCTCCGGTTCAAGGGGACCGGGGTTTGAGAATTTAGATTTAACGGAAAACTTAAACTGAGCATAATTGAGCCATTTAAGATTATTCGATTTATCCATGAGGAAACTTGTGAGGACTTCCTGCTGTTGAGGAGATTGAGAATGAAAAAAAGATGAGCCACGCATAACTCTTTGTTTGTTCACTATTTTAATCCCAATTATTTAGCGATGCAAAAGTATTTGTGATTTAATTAAAAATCAATGTAAAAAATTAGAAAATAATTTATGCCGATCTGGTTGTTATTATTTAATACTCTTCTTTTTAGACTGACTACCATAGATAAAAGCGGTAACAATTGAAACCAGAGTAGAGGAGGAGAAAACAATGCCTATGATATTAAAGCCCAGGGCAGTAAGATAGAAACCACCACCGATTCCGATAGAGCCGATGAGGAAACCGAAAATCAAACCCAGGGTAGACTTCATAATTCCTGCAGAGACGAGTTTATTTTCAATTTGAATCCTATGGGCTGTTTGATTTTCAGCCTGGACGATGAGCCGCTGCGCTAATCCCGGGAGGACAGCTTCATATTCTTTAAGCTGTTCAGGGGAGGGGAAAGACTCATCGAGGGAAACGGAGGAAACAATTCCCCCGCCTCCGGAGGCACCCGCTTTGACAAGGGGGACTCCGGAAATTCCTGTTCCGGCTGCGTCCTCTTCGGCAGCAGAGATTTTTGAATCATTATAATTTTGAGACACCATGGGTACTTCCAGGTAATTTTTTAATTGAATTTGAATAATCTGATTTTAGTTTATGCCAGTCATTCCGAATAGCGGAAGCGTCATGTTTTTCATGCAAGTTATCCTCCTGGAGGAAACCGGCGAAATCGAAAATAGCACCAAATCCCTGAACGATGAGGGAGAGAGCGGCAAATAAAAATTTCATAGTAAACCTCGTTAAAAAAAAGTAGGCCTCTACATATAACTACCATTTGCCTATGTTTTTTGCCATAGGCAATTCGCATTGGCAAAAAAACGAATGAGCGGGTAGTAATAAGTAGAGGGGGCAACTGCAGATGAGCCCACTGGTGACGGAAATTTTGTGACGACAAAAAAGAAGTTACCGAGACCGAATGCGGAGGGTCCGCATCCGGCAGTATGAAAGAAAGAAGGAGTTAAACATGGGTGAATTAAAGCGCCAAATGTTAGGGGATGCATCGGGAACCGTAGGGCATCTTGTATTCCGGATAAAAGGTGAAAAGAATATTATTGCCAAACGACCTTTGAAGAAGGCAAATTCAGTAATACCGAAGCCGGATGTACTTGCACGGAGGGATAAATTCCGATTAACCGGAAAAGTTGCTGATGGAATCTTCAGGGCAGGATCGTTAAAGGAAATCTGGCCGAAACCGGGAGCGAACAAAGGGACCAGGTTTACGGAGATGTTCAAAAAGAACTACGGGTCAATCGGGACAGTTGACAACCTGGGAGATGCAGTTGTAATTCCTGATCATGGGATTACAATCAGTAATGCAGCGATAGCGTTAACACAGAAAGGAATGACAATAACGGCAGATGAGCTAGGGGCATCAGCCGGAATTGATCCAAACGTGGAGAAATTCCTTATGGCTGCGGGAGTGGTAGTAATGAGGACTCCTTTAAATCCTAGTGATGCATCGTTCAAGGTGTTGTCGATAAAGACAGGTCAGCAGTCGTTGGATAACGACACGCCGATAAGTCTGAGTTTTGAATTCGATTCACTTGATTTCACACAGTACACAGCGTACACTGACAAGAAAGTGTTTCTGACATTCTTAACTTTAACGAATGCAGGAGTGCCGGTACATTGGACAGAGCAGTTCAAGAACTGAGCTGAAAAGTAAAAACGGAACAAGAAAGAGGCGGAAATAAAATGAATCCCTTCGGGTGTAAAAGCCCGGAGGGATTTTTTTGTGTATCAGTTCAGTATGTTTTCAGTATCGGTTGTGTATGTTTTCAGGGGAGGGGCAGTATCATTTCAGTATGTTTTTATACCCACCGCAGTATTCTTCATTTATAAATTCAGTATAAAATTATTGTTGGGCAAGATGGCTCCATAGTCATTTCTGTTTTGCGTGTGTATTGCGCATAGGTTAAGCGGGCGTATAGAAGGCGTGGAGGGAGTGGTAGGGAGTAGGGAGTAGGGAGTAGGGAGTGAGGAGTAAGAAGTAGGGAGTAAGGAGTAAGGAGTAGGAAGTAGGGAGTTGGGAGTGAGGAGTAGGGAGTAAGGAGTAGGGAGTAAGGAGTAAGGAGTAGGGAGTAAGGAGTAGGGAGTAAGGAGTAAGGAGTAGGGAGTAAGGAGTAAGGAGTAGGGAGTAGGGAGTAAGGAGTAGGGAGTAGGGAGTAAGGAGTAGGGAGTAGGGAGAGTAGGGAGACGGCCCCGCATTGTGCGAATATGGATTAAAAAGCAGCTGTTAAATTAAGGATGGCAAAAAACGCTTGGTTAGGGTAGTTATATGTAGAGGGGTATATGTAATTAGGAAATAAAACTAACATTACAAATCATATAAATTTAGGAGCAGAAAGATGGCCATATTAACGCATTGTTTAGGAAGTATCTCGGGGAAAGTAGGAGGGATTGTATTTCGTGAAAGGAACGGGAAAACAATTATTTGTTCGTCGCCCAAGCGACAGAAGAAGACATACAATCCTGTCCGTGAGCTTAGGGAGAGTCAATTCGGGATGACCGGAAAGATTGCATCGGCGATCAATTCATCTCCTCATTTAAATGAAATCTGGAAGAGCGCGGGGAATACAAGCCGGAATATCTACAACAAAATATTCAAGGAAATACACAAACAAATAACCAGTCTAGATTTCTCAAAACTCGGTTCAATAATGCCTGAGAGCGGGTTTAAGATAAAGGGGTATCTGACTCCCGGGGTTCCGGATATACTTGTAGAGACTGAGGCGCCAGGTGTGGAGAACGGGATTTATCCTGAGGAGGAAAAGACGATAATGGCAGCGGGGATAGTCATTTTGAGTGAGCCGATGGACGAGGCAATTCCTAAGACGATGATGGTGAACATAGCATCGGAATCAAGGGGGTTGAGGGTGTTCTTTCCACAGACATTTGTTGTGAAGGCGCCAGCAGGTGAATTATACAGAATGCGGTTGTACAGGAAACAGGAATACCATATCCATCTAATTACGCTTGATAAAATGGGGAAGGCGGTTCATTATTCGGAGAGGATCGGGGGAGTAAAGAGTAGGGAGTAGGGAGTAAGGAGTAGGGAGTAGGGAGTAGGGAGTAGGAAGTATGGGGTAAGGAGTAAGGAGTAAGGAGTAGGGAGTAAGGAGTAGGGAGTAAGAAGTAGGGAGTAGGGAGTAAGGAGTAAGGAGTAGGGAGACAACCCCCTCCTCCTTCGGAGACACAATTTTATTAATGGGATTTAGGAGAAAAAAATGAAGAATAATAATTTAGTTTTTTGGGTTTTAATATCAGCATGTTTAGCTGCAGGGTTTATATCAGGATGGACAATTAAGGATTATGTTTCGGGTAATGGGAGATTTGTGAATATGTCTGGAGGGGTGATAAGGGTTCATGATACAATCAAAACGGCAATGGTTGAATACAGAGTTATTCCCGGCAGGGAATATAATATAGATTCAATTGTGGAGGCATTAAACCAATCCTGGCGCGATTCATTGAAGGAGATGTATGGAAAGGGGTTGTTTGAAGCGAGGTTTAGTCAGGAAAGTAATATTGGCAAGAGGGAGATAACTTTAGAGAGCAGGATTCCGGTTGATCCTGAAGCTGTGGTAACTGTTGATGAGGAGTTAAAGTTACCTGAGGTTTATCCCAAAGGAGGATTTGGGATCATTGCCGGTTTGGGTTATGATACGAATGCGGGATTATCAGGGGCCTTCGGGATTAGGTATAACATTCTTGAATCTAAATATTTTTCATTGTGGGGAGCCGGGAAAGGAATATATCTATTTAGAAACAGGGAATGGCTGCCAGCAATTAATATTGAGGCAGAATTGAGACTATAAAACTTTATTTGTGCAATTCTATCTGAGCTTTACTTTAGAAAATAAGAGTGTTTAACGTAAATATTTTAGGGCCGGTAATACAGACATTTGAAAGGAAATAATGATGGCAGTTTATAGGCAAGTACAGACAGCATTCTGGCAGGATGATTTTGTTCTTCAGTTGACTCCTGAAGAGAAATATTTCTATTTGTATTTGCTTACAAACAGCAAAACGAAACAATGCGGGATTTATCAACTGCCGATGCAAGTAATTATAATGGAGACTGGTTATAACCAGGAAACTGCGGAAAAACTGTTGAAAAGATTCTGGGATTATGGGAAGATTATTTATAATACGAGGACAAGGGAGATTGCTCTTTTGAACTGGCCGAAATATAATCCGATGGAATCACCAAAGACGAGATCGTGTGTGGAAAGAGAACTGAAGGAAGTAAAGGACAAATCGTTGATTGCCACAATTTATCCGGACCGATGCCCCATGGAAGGGGTATCGCAAGAAGAAAAAGAAGAAGAAAAAGAAAAAGCAGAAGCAGAAGAGGGAGAAAAAGAAGAACCCGCGCACGAACTAATGTCTGCTGCTACTGCCGGGGAATTGTTTAAGGAGGGGAAGATCAACAACCCAATGCCTACGGCGACCTCCTTTGTTAAGGGGGAATCTACATCCTCCGCATCCTTAAGAGGGACTCGGTTCGATAAGGGGGAATTGGAGATAGAGGAAGATTACGGGGATTATAAATGCAAATCAATTCAGAAGCAGGGGGAAATGCTTTTGAACAGGATCTGGAATAAGCTTCATCCTACTAACGAAGAGATAAAAATAGCTGCTGGTTATATCAACTCATTTGGATTTACTGAAGTTGAGACTGTGTTTAGTGAGGCGGTGAAGTATGATAAAAAGAAACTTGCATATGTTGAGACGGTTCTAAAAAGGCGAAAGGAGAGAAGCGACCTGGAGGAGAAAAAGGAGAAGGAGAGGCTGAAGAGATTGGAGGCGGAGTTAAAGATAGAAGAGCAAAGAAAAGCTGGAGTGGGTCTGGGGTTGATTAAAAACGTTTATGGATAAATGGGGAGGGAGGAGTAGGGAGTAAGGAGTAGGGAGTAGGGAGTAAGAAGTAGGGAGTAAGGAGTAAGGAGTAAGGAGTAAGAAGTAGGGAGTAGGGAGTGAGGAGTAAGGAGTAAGGAGTAGGGAGTAGGAAGTAGGGAGGAAGGAATGAAGATATTATTTACAGATGAATTGAATGATCTTACCCCAATTAGTAGACAAAAAACTAAGTCACTATATTTGTCACTAAACATAAGGTAAGTCATATGGAAGTCCCAGAAAGAAGAAAGTTTACTAAGGAGTATAAACT